>Ga0315298_1000163_pt1 | contig 133093 bp, 85 predicted proteins | sample WHS_1_MG_FD_203077 | JGI IMG/M metagenome (GOLD analysis project Ga0315298, IMG submission 203077) | Extremophilic microbial mat communities from Washburn Hot Springs, YNP, Wyoming, USA - WHS_1_MG | ecosystem: Environmental > Aquatic > Thermal springs > Hot (42-90C) | place: USA: Wyoming...
GCAAGCTTGCTGCGATCCACTTGTACATGTTCTTCTCGCCCTCCGTTTTTCTGACAGTCCGCGGGATTGGGCGCGAGGTAAACAGCCGCTTCACGCCCCTCCCTCGGGGCGAGAGCCCGGCCCTCCGGCGGCAGACAAGGAGTAACCCTCGTTCCCTCTCTTGCCTCGCCCCGGAAGCACTTCGCTCCACCGCCCCGTCGGCGCCGGTTGGCCCAGTGCCAGCGTCTCCGGACAAAGTTGCTCGTTACGTTAGATGGTTCGTAACAAGGAAAGCCAACATCTGCAGGATAGACAACGACCGCCGCGCCTGGTCTATATGTGAAAAAGTTACCAGATTTCTTCGCCAAAGTCAAGCGCGGCCTGGTTGCAGCTACGTCCGGTAGCCTGAGCACTTGGCTTCCCCTTCGCACAGGTGGATAGCGTCGAGGGGGTACAGAATTGCGTTATGCGGAGTACCCGACCCCGCTTTGAGGGGAACAAGCGCTGTTGCCGTGCCCCAGCATTGACTGCTCATCTGACTGGGAGTTCATTGAGGGGCCAGTGCTACGACCACTTGTGCCGCGATCGGCGCGAGCGAATCCAGACGAAACCGACTAGCCGCTGTTGGACGACGCTTCAGGCAGGGCGGAGGAAGTCTCCTAGCAGCTTACAGGCCACGGACTCTCTCACGTGGCTTCTCTGTTCTCGCGTGGAGCCTAGGCGGAATGGAAAGGGAGGAGGCGTCTGTTGGTACGATTAGCTTGACAGGGCCTCGGGTAAATACTACAATGGTTAGTAACATGGAGGGGGTCGAAAATGCCGAAACGCCAGCCACGCCTTTCACGGTTGCACCCTGGCCGCAGCGGATTGGAGCTTGCTCTTGGCGACCTGGAAGCGGCCATTATGCGCATTTTCTGGGATGCTTCCGAGCCGATGTGCGTCGAGGACGTTCGCGCAGCCCTTGAGGCAGGCGGGCGCAAGGCCGCTTACACTACGGTAATGACCACCCTGGCCCGCCTCCATAGCAAGGGTCTTCTTGAGCGCCGCATGAAGGGCCGCGCCTACCATTACCGCGCAGCCATGAGCGAGGCGGAGTTTGGCGAGAGCGTCTCGCGGGCTGCCCTTGACGGTCTTCTGGACGCCTTCACTGAGCCGGCCGTCGCCTATTTTGTCGAGGCCCTCGGCGCCCGCGACCCCGCCCAGCTCGACTTACTTGCCGAACTCATTGAACGCAAGAAGCGTGAGAAGCAAACCTGAGGCATGTCCTGGTTCCTCGCCGCTGCAACAACCGCTTGGCTCACCGCGGCTGCAGCTATGGCCCTGCTTCTGCTTCCCGTGGCCGCGGTTGCCAGGCTTCTTCCTATCCGCCTCTCGCGCCTCGCGGCCGTATTATGGGCTGCGGTGGGTGCGGGAGGCATCGTTTGTGCCATTTTGGTCGTGCTGAACCTGCCGACCTGGGCTACTCATCATCTTCAGTACACGCCCCACCTTGAGCGCCCGCTGCCTCACTTCTGCTTGGCTGAGGCTGTCCGGCTTCTTGGGGAGGGTTCACTGCGCGTCGCCAGCCTTGTCGCTTTGTTGCTTTGGCTGCTCGGTCTCGGGCGTCTATTCTTGTCTGCCGTGCGCAGCATGTCGCTTGCGCGTTCCCTGGCCGCGACGGCCGTCCCGCTCTCCAATCCCTTCAGTCCCCGTGTGTTTTCGGTGTCGGCAGATTCGGCTGGGGCCGGAAATGCCTTCTCCCCGCGGACCGTGGGCTTTTTCCGTCCTATGGTCGTCGTGCCTGCGGCTGCAGTGGGCCACATCCCACCGGAGGCGGCAGCCGCGGTCCTGCTCCACGAGCTCGACCATGCTTACTGGCGCGACCCGGCAACGGCTTTAGCGCTCTCCGCCTTGGCCTGGACCTTTCCAGGCCTGGGATTGGTGATTCTCCGTCAGTGGCGGGTGTACAGTGAGCGTGCGGCCGATGTTGCCGCTGCTCGGCGTGCCGGTTCGGGTGCGCTTGCGCAGGCTCTGGCCCTTTCAGGCCGCTACGATGTGCGGAACCGCCACGGCATCTCGGTCGCCGACGCTGTTCTTGACCGCTCCAGTCCGGCCCTGGCCGCTGCCATAGGCTGGCTGCTTCTGCTCATCGCCGGCTGGCCCGTTGTTTATCCGCGCTTGCTCATGACGCTTGTATGCACCTTTGAGACTACTGCCTCCGTGTGGCGATAGGGGAAAGGTTTTGCTGGCGGAGCGCGCGACGAGCGGCTGTAGGAGGTGCACCTGGGTGCGCGCTTGGGAAAGCGAACGGGCCTGGCCCCGAAGGGCCAGGCCCATTGTAACTCCGCGGCGTTCGTACCCGTGCCCTACATGTCATAGTCTGGCGGGCTGGGCGTCTTCTCTTCTTTCTTCGGCATCTCTGCGACCAAGGTTTCGGTGGTGAGCACCAGCCCAGCAATGCTGGCCGCGTTCTCCAATGCGCACCGCACCACCTTAGCCGGATCAATGACCCCGCTGGCCACCAGGTCTTCGTACTGCTCCGTCAGGGCATTGAAGCCGTAGTTGAAGTTTTCCTCGGCCAGCACGCGTTCTGCCACGATGCTGCCTTCGTAGCCAGCATTCTCGGCGATGCGCTTGAGGGGTTCGGCCAAGGCGCGGCGCACTATCTGCAGGCCAGCCTTTACGTCGTCGTCCTGCTCCTCGTCAATCAGCGGGTCGAGCACTTCCTGAGCCCGCAGCAACGCCACGCCGCCGCCGGGGACGATGCCTTCCTCCAGCGCCGAGCGGGCCGCCGACAGCGCATCCTCGAAGCGGTGCTTGAGCTCCTTTAGTTCTGTCTCCGTTGCCGCGCCAACCTTGATTACCGCGACGCCGCCGGCGAGTTTCGCCAGCCGCTCCTCCAGCTTCTCTCGGTCATAGTCGCTGTCGGTCGTCTCGATTTCCTTGCGTATCTGTTCGATGCGGCCGCGAATGGCTTCTTCGGAACCGGCGCCTTCTATGATGGTGGTGTCGTCCTTGTCCACGACGACCTTCTTGGCGCGGCCCAGGTCGTCCAGGGTGACGTTTTCGAGCTTGATGCCCAGGTCCTCGCTGATGAAGGTGCCGCCGGTGAGAATGGCGATGTCCTCAAGGTTGCGCTTGCGCCGGTCGCCGAAGCCTGGCGCCTTCACCGCGCAGGACCGCACCGTGCCGCGCATGTGATTGACCACCAGGGTCGCCAGTGCCTCGGCCTCTACGTCCTCGGCGATGACCAAGAGCGGCTTGCCGGCCTGGGCAACCTTCTCCAGCACCGGCACGATGTCTGCCGCCGAGGAGATTTTCTTTTCGTAAATCAGCACGAAGGGGTCTTCAAGCACGCATTCCATGTTCTCGGCGTCCGTCACGAAGTAGGGGGAGATATAGCCCTTATTGAACTGCATCCCCTCGACGACCTCGACCTCGGTGCGGCCGACTTTGCTCTCCTCAACCGTAATGACGCCATCCTTACCCACCTGGTCCATGGCGTCGGCGATGTAGTTGCCGATTTCTTCATCGTTGCCGGCAATGCCCGCCACGTGGGCGATGGCGTCGCGGCCCTCGATGGGGGTAGCCTTGCTCTTGATGAACTCAACGACCTTCTGCGTGGCCTTCTCGATGCCGCGCTTGATGACCATCGGGTTGCCGCCAGCGGCCACCACCCTCATGCCCTGCTGCACGATGGCCTGAGCCAAGACCGTGGCGGTGGTGGTGCCGTCGCCGGTGTCGTCGTTGGTCTTCGAGGCAACCTCGCGGCAGAGCTGGGCGCCCATGTTTTCATAGGCGTCTTCCAACTCCACCTCCTTAGCCACTGTGACACCGTCCTTGGTAATGTTTGGTGCTCCCCACTTCTTCTCGAGAACCACATTGCGGCCCTTCGGCCCCAGCGTCACCTTTACGGCGTTCGCTACCTTGTCCACACCGCGCTCCAGCGCGCGGCGCGCTTCCTCACCAAAGGCAAGCATCTTCGCTGGCATATCGCGACCCTCCTTATCCCAAGTCTTCGCGCCAACCGGAAGCCTTTGCTTTTAGGCCTCCTTCACTGCGAGCAGCGACCGCTCGTCAACGATCAGGTACTTCTTACCGTCCACCTTTATCTCCGTGCCGCCGAATTCGGTGAAAATAACGACATCGCCCTCCTTGACTGGGAGGGGTACCCGCTCGCCCTTTTCGTTGCGGGCGCCGGGTCCAACTGCTATAACCTTGCCCTCTTGCGGCCGCTCTTTGGCCGTGTCGGGCAGGATAATGCCGCCTGGGCTTTTGTCCTGCCCCTCTAGCGGCTCGACAACGACGCGATCGCCGAGCGGTTGGAGCATTGGCAACACCACCTTTCGCCGAAACTTAGCAGCCGCAGCTGGCGGCTGCTAATTTTGCAGACGTCATCTTACCACCTCCTCCGCAACTTGTCAACCCCCCTCTCGGCCCTCTTTTGACGTCCTTGCGCGCAAGGTGTACAATGCCACCGCCCAAGCCATGGCCTTCTGCCGGGCGGCCGCTGGCCATAGCGAATAGGCAACGTCACAAATCACCGGCCCCGACGATGGCACGTAAGTTTTTGAAGTCCTGGCGGTATGTTCCGCGCGACGAAGTACTGGAGGCTGACCTGGCTGCCCGCGTTGGAATCCATCCTCTTGCCGCCGCTGCGCTCATCTGGGCGGGTGTTCGTGACCCAGACCAGGCCCGCGCCTACATGTTGGGTTCGCTGGACACTCTCCCTCCCGCTTCGGAGTTTCGGGGCATGACCGAAGCCGTCGAGCTTGTTCTTTCTGCCACGGCCGACGGCCGCCCCATACTCGTCCATGGCGACTACGATGCCGACGGGATTTGTTCTGCGGCCGTCCTAATCCATGCTCTTCATCGCCTGGGAGCTAAGGTCATTTATTATCTGCCGCACCGTTTCAGGGACGGGTATGGTGTGAGCGAGCGTGCGGTGCGCGCGGCCATCGCGAACGGCATAAACCTCATTCTCACGTCGGACTGCGGCATCAGTGCTCACGATGAAATCTCTCTGGCCAAGAGCCGAGGCTGTTCGGTGATTGTTCTCGACCATCACGAACCTGGGCCCACCTTGCCGGAAGCTGATGTCGTCGTAGCCCCGAAGGTTCCCGACTGGTCCTATGAATGCAGGGAAATGCCAGCGTCCGCACTGGCGTTACGGTTCGTTCAGGCGCTGACCCAGATGTTGGGCGACGCTCCGGTGCGGGCGGAAGACCTGGTGGATTTAGCAGCCGTGGGTATCATTGCCGACGTGGCGCCGATGACCGGGGAAAACCGGGTGATAGCGCGCGCCGGCCTGGACAGGCTTGCCGATACGTCGTGGCCGGGCCTTCGGGCGCTTATGGACGTGGCGGCCCTACGTCCGCCCGTGAGGGCCTACGACGTGGCCTTTCGCCTGGCGCCGCGTTTGAATGCCGTGGGCCGCCTAGCTGACGCAACTTATGCCCTCGAGCTTCTACTCAGCGCTGACGAAGACGAAGCCCGCCGCCTGGCGCTCTATCTCGATGGTGAGAACCGCGAGCGCCAGCGCATCCAGGAGCAGATTTACGACGACGCGATATCCATGCTTGGCGAGCGGCCGGACCTACTTAGCCTGCCTGCCATTGTCTTGTGGTCTCTCGAATGGCACGCTGGGGTTATCGGCATCGTCGCCGCCAAGCTCGCTGAGGAGTTCGACCGCCCTGCGGTGCTTTTCGGGTCGCCGCCTAACGCATCGCTCGGCGACATGCCAAAGGAATTGGTCGGGGAGCTACGCGGCTCGGGGCGCAGTGTGGAGGCCGTTGACCTTCTGGAAACCGTGCGCAAGTGCGGAGAGCACCTTGTCGAGTACGGCGGCCACTCGAAGGCGGTCGGCCTGTGCATTCAGAGGGAGCGCGTAGATGCCTTCCGTGACGCCCTAGCTGAAGCCTTGGAGGCCATGGAGCCGCCGACCGAGAAAAAGGACGAGCCGGAGGCCATCAAGGTGAGGCTCGAGGAAGTTGATGAGACTCTTGTTGCCGACTTGGCGCGCCTGGAGCCCTTCGGTCCGGGCAATCCGGAGCCGATTTTTGCCGTGGAGCAGCTCCAAGTGGTGGAGGTGCGCGCGGTTGGTAAGGACCAAAAGCACCTGAAATTGTATCTCAGCGACGGCCAGCGGACGGTTGAGGCAATTGGTTTCGGGATGGCTGGAAAAGCCGGCAAACCACGAGAAGGCAACGAACCACGAGAAGGCCAGAAACTGGACGTTTGCTTCGTGCCGGCGGTGGATGACTACTGGGGCCGGCCCCAGGTGCAGTTGCGATTGGTGGGCTGGCGGCCATCGGGTAAGTAAGACGAGCCACGCCTGTGCCAGCTGGGTGCTCTGGGTGAGGGGCCTGCCGGTGTCGGAGGAATATCCTTCCATGCCCAGGATACAGTTTGCCGTTCAGTCTTCCAGACGTAGCGAGGTCCTCGACATTACCGACGAGGTGAGCGCGAAGGTTGCGGCCATGGGCGTGGAGCAGGGGCTAGTGTGCGTTAGCGTGGCCCACTGCACCTGCGCCCTTTACGTCAACGAGAACGAAAGTGGGCTTGTGGCAGATACGCTACGGCTTATCGAGGAAATGAGCCAGCGCAACGACTGGCGCCACGACCGCATAGACGACAACGCGGCCGCCCATCTAGCTGCTTCAATCATAGGCAGCTCGGTCGTGTTGCCGGTGAACGGTGGGCGGGTTGAGCTGGGCACCTGGCAGCGCATAATGCTGCTGGAGTTGGACGGGCCGAGACGGCGCCGCGTGACCGTCCAGGTGGTTGCTGACGGCTCATGAAGGCCACGGTGAGAAAGGCCGTTCTTCTCGCTGGCGGTCTGGGCACGAGGCTGCGGCCGTTGACGAACCTTTGCCCCAAGCCGGCCCTGCCGGTCGTCAACATTCCCCTGGTGGCCCATCAGCTCTTATGGCTTGCAAGGGAAGGCGTCGAGGAGGCCAGGGTGTCGGCCGGCTATGGCGCTGACAAGCTTAGGGCTGTCTTGGCCCATCGCGACTGGGGCCTCGACGTGCGAATTGTCGTCGAGCCTCGGCCCCTTGATACCGCCGGCGGCATCAAGTTCGCTGCCGACGGAATACGGGAACCCTTCATCGCCACCAATGGTGACATTTTGCTCGACGCACCCCTTCAGGCGATGGTGCAGGCGCACTTTGCTGCCGGAGCTGACGCTACCATCTTGTTGCGCCGTGTGCCGGATGTCTCGCAGTTTGGGCTGGTATTGCTCGACGAGCGGAGGCTGGTTACGCAGTTTCTTGAAAAGCAGCCTTGTGATCCCACTGGTCAAAATGCGGTGAACGCGGGGGTGTATTTGTTGGCCCCGGATGTGTTAGACTTTGTACCTGCTCTCCAGCCATGGTCGGCGGAGCGACAGTTGTTTCCTGACCTTCTGGAAGCGGGGCGCACGGTCTTGGGATTTTTGCCTCAGGAGGCTTACTACTGGGCCGACGTTGGCCAACCGGGGACATACTTAGCGGCCCATCGTGATTTGCTCGACGGGGCGCTGCCTTGGTGCCGAGCGGGTGTGGCGAGCGGGGCGCGAGTCGATTCTTCGGCGCGGTTGGTGGGGCCGGTAGCGATTGCCGAGGGCGCCATCGTAGGGCCGCGGGCACGAGTTGGCCCATACGTAAGCGTTGGGGAAGGTGCTGAGGTGGACGCGGAGGCTGTGGTGCAGGAGGCTGTGCTCTGGCCAGGTGCCCGCGTGGGCCGTGGGGCTAGGGTGTGCAGAGCAGTGGTGGCAACGGGCGCCCATGTGGCCGCGGAAGCAAATCTAGAAGACGGAGTGTGTATGCCGGATGAATATTCCTGACGACATCCTGCTCATGATTCCTGGGCCAACCAACGTGCCGCCTCAGGTCTTGGATGCCTTAGGCAGCCCGAGCTTTTACCACCGGGGAGCTGCCTTCAAGGAACTCCTCGAAGTCTGCACCGAAGGACTCAAGAAGGTCTACCAGACGGCCAACGACGTGCTCATCCTCACCAGCTCCGGCTCCGGAGCAGTCGAGGCGGCCATCGTCAACGTTCTCTCTCCGGGCGACAAGGTCCTGGTAATCGAGGGCGGCAAATTCGGCGAGCGAATGAAGGACATCGCGATGACTTTCGGGGCGGAAGTGGAGGTCTTACCCGTCGAGCCTGGCCGCGCCGCCGACCCAGAAGTCGTTCGCCGGCTTCTCAGCGACCATAAAGCATTGCTGTTCGTTCAGAACGAGACTTCGACAGGTGTGCGCCAGGATGCCGACCTGCTGGCCGCCGCCGCCAGGGAGGTGGGTGCCCTGAGCGTGGTGGACACGGTCTCCAGCATGGGCGGCATGTCCATCCCAGTGGATGAGTGGGGCCTGGATGCCGTGGCTGCCGGTTCTCAGAAGGCTTTTATGTTACCGCCGGGCCTGGCCTTCGTGAGCATGAGCGAGAAGGCTTGGGAGGCTGCGGCGTCGGCCAGGATGCCCCGGGCGTACTTTGACCTCGTGGCCGCCCGCAAGTCCCTTGCCAAGGGCCAGACGCCGTGGACGCCGAACGTCAACATGATACGCGCGCTGGCCGTCTCCCTGGAGCTGATTTTTGCCGAGGGGCTGGAGAACGTGTGGCGCCGCCATCACGCCCTCGGCGAGGCTTGCCGGGCCGCCGTGGATGCTCTCGGCCTGCGCCTTTTTGCCGACCGCGAGCATGCCAGCGATGTCGTGACCGCTGTCCATTCTCCAGACGGGCTGGACAGTAAGGAGCTCGTCAGCCGCGTGCGCGACAACCACAAAATCCTCATCTCCGGCGGGCAGGGTGAGCTCGCGGGCAAAATCTTTCGCATCGGCCATATGGGCTGCTGCCAGCTCGACGACTTGCTGCGCACCATCGAGGCCACGGCGATCGAGCTGAACGCCCTGGGCTTTGCTTGCGCCGCCCAGGAGGGCCTCGCCGCTGCCAGAGCGGCCTACCAGGCCGCTATGGGCTAGAGAGCGCCCTGCAAGCCTTCGGGAGGTCTTGCGATGAGGCCGAAAATACTTATTGCCGACCCCCTGGCCGAACCAGGGCCGAGCCTCTTGCGCGAGGTCGGCGAAGTCGTCGAGAAGTTCAAGATGGGTCGCGAGGAACTGCTTGAGGTGGTGCGCGACGTAGACGCCATCGTGGTGCGCAGCCAGACATACATTACGGCCGAGGTCATAGAAGCTGCCCCCAAGCTAAAGGTGGTTGCGCGAGCGGGCGTTGGCGTGGATAACATTGATGTGGATGCCGCTACGCGGCGGGGTGTTCTGGTGGTCAACTCGCCCGCTGGCAATACCTTGGCCGCCGCCGAGCACACCATTGCCTTGCTGCTGGCCGCTGCTCGCAACATTCCCCAGGCCTATGCTGAGATGCGGACGGGCAAATTCGATCGCGGCAAATTCACTGGCCGTCAGGTCCTGGGCAAAACCTTGGGCGTGGTTGGCTTTGGGCGGATTGGCCGCGAGGTCGCCCTTCGGGCGAAGGCGTTGGGCATGAAGGTTCTTGCCTGCGACCCCTACGTTGCCGACGAGCGCATCGTGCAGGATGGTGCCAAGCCCGTGACCCTCGAGGAGCTGCTGGCGCAATCGGATTTTGTGAGCCTTCACGTCGCTCTGCGGGAAGAGACCAAGGGCATGATGGGCGAGGCCCAGTTTCGTGCGATGAAGCCCACGGCCATCTTCATCAATGTAGCGCGCGGCAAATTGGTGGACGAGGCGGCCCTGATACGAGCGCTCCGGGAGAAATGGATTGCCGGGGCAGCCCTAGATGTGTTCGCCGACGACAAGAATCCGTCTCCGGAGCTTTTGGCGATGCCCAACGTAGTAGCGACGCCGCATCTGGGCGCTGCTACAGAGGAGGCACAGCAGCAGGTGGCCCTGGACGCGGCTGAGCAGGTGGTGGCGGTGCTGCAGGGCAGGGCCGCCCGCTGGGCCGTGAACGCGCCTGTTCTGCCACCCGAAGCTGAGGAAGCCGTGGGTTCCTATCTGGAGCTAGCTCGGCGTCTCGGCGCCTTCGCGGCTGGTTTGGCGACGAAGCTCGCTTCTCGCATCACCGTCGCCGCTGGCCCGCAGCTAAGCGACGAGCAAGTGGGCCTCATCGCTCGCTGTGCTCTCGCTGAATACCTGCGGCGCCTCAGCGGCCAGACGGTCACGTACGTCAATGCGGTTTTGGCGGCCCGCGAGCGTGGCATTGAGGTGGCCATGATGCAGGCTGAGGCGCTGGAGGGCTACCAGCGGTGGGCCACCCTGGTAATCGAGGGCGACGGCGCCCGCACCCGCATTGGCGGAGCGGTGCTTGGCGACGGCCTCCCGCGGTTGGTGCGCCTGGACGACTTTGTAGTGGACTTCGTCTTGCGCGGCCGAGTGCTCATAATGTGGCACGGCCAGCCCGGAAGGCCTGGCTTCATCGGCAGGGTGGGGACAATCCTCGGCAACGCTGGCATCAGCATCACCGGCATCGAGGTTGGCCTGGAGCCGGTGGACGGCGTGGGCCTGATGCTTGTGTCGGTCGAGCACCCGATACCTCAGGAGGTCCTGGCGGAGCTGCGAGCTATAGAAGGCGTCCGGCACGCTCTAGTGACGGACGTGGGCTGAGAAGGACCGCAAATGCACGGGTGCTCAGTTGGGAACGCGCAGGTCGCATGGCGTGGGGCTTGAGCGGCGAGTTATTGTCGCCGGGAGGTTTGAGGTGAAGCCGCGAATACTTGTGACCAACGACGATGGAGTTCACTCGGCGGGTTTGCGCGCGGCCGTGGAGGCGCTGCACGGCGATTTTGATGTGCTCGTGGTTGCGCCTGAGCGCCAACAGTCCGCCGTGGGTCACTCCATCACTCTCCACAAACCTCTGCGAATGGAGCCTGTAAGTATCGGCGGCTTGCCGGTGGAGGCCTACCAGACCAACGGCACGCCTGCCGACTGCGTCGTCCTGGCTTCTCTTCTCGACCCGCCGGCGCCGTGCCTTGTCGTCTCGGGCATCAACGCCGGCGCTAATCTTGGAGAGGAGATTTTTTACTCCGGCACCGTCTCGGCCGCCATGGAAGCTGCCATCCAGGGCTTGCCGGCCTTTGCCATCTCCGTGACTGCCGTGGAGCAGCCCATCTTCGGGCCGGCGGCGGCCTACGTGGCCAAGCTGGCGCATCTGCTGCTGAGCGTGCCCCTGCCGTCGGGCAGTTTCCTCAACGTCAATGTGCCAAGCGTGCCGGCCGACAGGCTCGGACAGCCTCAGCTCACCCGTCTTGGCCGCCGCTGCTATGCCAACCAGCTCGAAAAGCGCACCGACCCCCGTGGGCGGGACTATTACTGGTTTTCCGGCGAACCAAGCGAGGCCGACAGCGCTCCAGACACCGACGTTGGCGCCGTCCGCGCAGGCCACATCTCCGTCACGCCCATCCACATTGACATCACCGACTACGCGCTGCTGGAGCGGCTGAGCGCTGAGGCTGATCGGTTCGGCTTCGGCGAGGCGCAGCTCACCAGTGATGGCAGCAGAAAAGCCTAAAACTTGGCCTGCCTACCTGGCCCTAGCTGAAAGCGGGGAGCTGCGCCGTCGAGCGGATGCGGCCCTGGCGGCGCTCCAAAACTGCCGCCTTTGCCCCAGGGAATGTGGCGTGAACCGCCTGGCCGGGGAGACCGGCTATTGCCGCACAGGTCGCCGCGCGCGCCTGGCGAGTTTCGGCCCGCATTTCGGTGAGGAGCGCCCCCTCGTAGGCATCGGTGGGTCGGGTACTATTTTCTTTTCGGAGTGCAATCTTCGCTGTATCTTCTGCCAGAACTACGACATCAGTCTGGAGGGCCATGGCCGCGAGGTCGGTCCAGAAGAGCTCGCCGCCGTCATGCTGGCCTTGCAGCGCCGCGGCTGCCACAACATCAACTTCGTTACGCCCACCCACGTCCTTGCCCAGCTCCTCGAGGCCCTCGTGATTGCCGTCGGGCAGGGCCTGCGACTTCCCATCGTTTGGAATTGCGGCGGCTACGAATCCATTGAGGCTTTGCGGCTGCTCGACGGCATCGTTGACATCTACATGCCCGATTTCAAATACGGCGAGGCCCGCTGGGCCGCCGAGTTCTCTAACGCGCCCGACTATCCCGCGCGTGCCGGGGCCGCCATTCGCGAAATGCATCGCCAAGTAGGTGACCTCGAGATAGATGCCCACGGCATTGCCCGCCGCGGCTTGCTCGTCCGTCATCTCGTGATGCCCGAGGACGTGGCCGCGACCGAGAAGGTCATCGCCGCCCTCGCCGCCATCAGCCCCAACACCTACATCAACGTCATGGACCAGTACCGCCCGTGCTACCGAGCCGTGGGGCATCCCGTCATCGGTCGCCGCATCACGCCTCAGGAGTACCGCAGGGCCGTCGAGGCCGCCCGACGAGCCGGCTTGCGCATTGACGGCCTTGTTTGACTGTAGCCGGCTTTGCTGCAGGCGGCGCCGTGGTGCAACGAGGGGTGATTGCCGGTGCCGTGTTGGGTTGCGTGGGTGGCTGCTGGGATTGGTTTGGGCCTCCTCGCCGAGCCCGCAAAGATTTCGCAGGTGCGCGTTGAGGATGGCATTCCGACGCTTTTCGTTCACGGGAAACTTATGCCTCCGCTCATGTTCTGGCTGCCCTCGCCTCTTGGCTTGCTGGCGCGTGACGGCGATGGCCTTGTGTTGAGCCAGCATCCTGGGCAGGGCTGGGCCGGCGTGCAGGTGCCCAGTGGTCGCTTAGTCATCGAGGCCGACGTGACTATGGCCGAGGCCTTTGTGCCCGACGCAACGGCCCTGCTCCAGGCCACTGGCGGACCGGGCGCGGTCGAGGGCTACCTGCTGGGCCTGCAGTACCTTCCCGAAGGCCACCGCATCAAGTTGTGGAAGAGCACCCGGTACGGCTGGGACACCTGGTTCACCATCCCGTGGCCTTGGCAGATGGGGAAGGCGGTGCGGTTGCGGCTGGAAGTGGACGGCGCCCGCGTGGCGGGCTACGCAGATGGCCAGCTCGTGGCCCAAAGGGACGACCCCCAGCCCGTCTCCCCGCGGTGGGTCACGCTGGGGGCGTATTGCTGTCGGGCGCGTTTTGAAAAGGTAAACGGCGCGGCTGGTGGTGCAGCGCTGCCGGCGCTGGCCTTTGAGGGAGGTCGGCTGGCCCCTCCCTGGCGTGCGTCTGCGGGTAGCAGCCAGATTTCCGCCCTCGCACGAGTTGGCATCCACCTTTTCTCCTTCGGGTTTTCCGCCGCCGACTGGTGGATAGGAGACAGGCGCTACAGTTTTGATTTGCCCGAGGTGCTCCTTCGGAGCATGGTTGAGGCGGACCCCAGGGCTATGGCCCTACTCCGCGTTGATATAAACCCACCAGCCTGGTGGCTCGAAGCGCATCCCTCCGAGCGCATGCTGGCCAGGTCCCTGGACGGTCGGGAGTGGGGGTTGCCGTGGGCCTGCTTCGCTTCAAAACAATGGCTTGAGGACGCCGGTGCTGCTCTGGACGCCCTCATCCGCCATTTCTCCGCATCCCCGCTCAACGATCACATACTAGGCTGGCATTTCGCTGCAGGCGACTGCGGCGAGTGGTCCTATTACTGGGGCGAGGGCGTGACGGATTATTCGCCGGCCCAGACCGCGGCCTTCCGGCAATGGCTGCGCGACAGGTACGGCAGCGACGCCGGCCTACAGCGCGCCTGGCACCGCGACGACGTGAGCCTGGAGGCGGCGGAGATTCCGCTGCCGAGGCGCCGCTACATCGCCTCCCTCGGCTTTCTTTACGACCCGGTCCGCGAGGCTGACTGCATTGACTACCGCCGTTTTCACAGTGAGGCGGCTGCCGACGCGATATGCCACTTTGCACAGATAGCCAAGCGGGCATGCGGAGGCCGCCAGATAGTAGGTGCCTTCTACGGCTATCATCTCCCCGGAGCTTGGCGGCCTGCTGATTGGCACGATGCCGGACACCAAGCCCTAGCCCGAGTCCTTGCCTGCCCTCACCTGGACTTTATCTGTGCTCCGAACAATTACCGCAACCGCGGGCCTGGCGGCGGCTGCGCTCCCCAAACGCTACCGGCAAGCATTGCTTTGGCCGGCAAGTTATATCTCGCCGAAGACGACACGAGAACGTTCCTCACTCCGGACGATGACGCTCACTCGATTGGCCGTTGTCCGGACCTGCAGACAACGGTGGCGGTGCTGGAGCGCAACTGGGCGGCGGCGGCGACGCAGGGCGGCGGGCTGTGGTGGATGGATCAGGGGGGTGGATGGTACGACGATTCGGAGCTGGTGGCGGCGTTGGGGCGGCTGGTGCGGCGCCACGCAGAGTTGCCCAGCGCGGCCTTCCGCTCGCTTGCCGAAGTCGCCGTGGTTGTTGATGAGCCTTCGGCGGCTTACATGGCTCAGAGCCTGGACCTTCTCTTACCGCTCCTCGTTGCCCAGGTTGTGGACGAGCTGGCCTACGTGGGCGCACCCTTTGACCTGTTGCTCACAACCGACCTGCCCCGCGCGCGGCCTTACAAGCTCTACATCGTGCCCTGCGCTCCGGCGCCTTCGGAGGAAACTCGGCGGGCACTGCGTGCCCTATATCGTCCTGGCGCGACCGTTCTTTGGCTTCACGCGCCTGGTCTTCTGACCGACGCCGGCCCGTCGGCCGAGGCGGCCAGTGAGCTGGTAGGCATGAAGCTGGCCCTCCGCATGATTGGCGGCCCAACCCACATCCGTCTCCTCGCTGGATCGTGGCTCAGCCGTGGCTTTCCGGCGGGTTTCAGTTACGGCACGGATAGGTGCTTTGGCCCCTTGCTTGAGGTTGTTGACCCCGATGCGGAGATTCTCGGCGTGGCCAGGTGTTCGTCTATGGAGATGCCTGGGGGCATTCTGTGGCCGTTGCCAGCCTATGCAGGGCCGGGCCTGGCGGCCAAGAAGGTGGGCGGAGCCCGCGTTATTTTCTCCGCCGCCGGCCCGCTTCCAGCGCCTCTTGTGCGCTGCATCGCCAGAGAAGCCGGCGTGAAGCTTTTTGACGCCGATGGCAACGTTGTCTATGCGTCCGAGGGACTTGTTGCGGTCCACGATGCCGCGGCTGGCAGGTGGACGAGGCTTGAACAAAGAAGACGGTAGCCGCGAGGCTGTGAGAGACTGCCCGACACCGGCAGGCATCTTGTTGCTTAAGGCGGCGCAGCATGACGTATAGAATAAGCCTTCCGACTGTTTGCTTTTTGGCGGGACTATTCGCTGCTCTCCCAGGGCCGCCAGCCCCCGCCGCGAGAGCCGACTTCGAGAGAATCGTCCCACCTGACAAGGGTCTATCCCCGGCCGATGTCGCTGCTCTCGCTGCGCGCGGGGCGCCCGAAGTCTACCGCGGCGATGAGCTTCGGTTCATCGGCATGCCCGTGGGGGGAATCTGCGCCGGACAGGTTTACCTCGGCGGCGACGGACGGCTGTGGCACTGGGACATCTTTAACCGCACTTCGCCAACCTTCGGTGAGCACTACGTCTCGCCCATGCTACCCGCTTCGCCCTTTCTCCAGGGCTTTGCGGTGCATGTGGGTGGCGGCGGCTCAACTTCGGTGCGCACCCTTGACGCCGCCGGCTTCCGCAACGTTTCCTTCAGAGGCGAATATCCCATAGGCTTCGTGGAGTATGGCGATCCCGATTGCCCGATTAGGGTTAGGCTCGTCGCTTTTTCGCCCTTCATACCGCTAAACACAGCCGATTCGGCCCTTCCCGCGACAATTATGCAGTTCACGCTCACGAACGTGGGTCGCATGAGGGTAGAGGCCGGCATAGGGGGATGGCTTGAAAACCCCGTTTGCTTGCACAGTCAGCAGTTTTTCCCAGGAAGGCGGCAAAACAAAGTGCTTCGTCGTTCGGCAATGCTGGGCGTGTCATATGCGGCCAGGCCAGCTTCAGCCGATTCTTTGCGTGGTCCGCGCGTCCAACTGATAGCAGACTTCAACGGCGAAGATTATGGGGACTGGCTCGCCGAGGGGGAGGCCTTGGGCAGCGGCCCTGCCCGTGGCCCTCTTTATCCTGAGCAGACCCTCTCCGGCTGGGTTGGTGAGGGCTTGCTCAGCACCTATCACGGCCGCGACGGCACCACCGGCCACGCCCTATCGCCGGAATTCACCATAACGCTGCCCTACCTCAATTTCCTTATTAGCGGCGGCAATCATCCCGGCCAGACGTGCGTCAATCTTCTCGTTGACGGCCAGGTCGTTCGCACGGCCACGGGCGCGAATACCAACGCCATGTCCTGGGCCACCTGGGATGTCTCCGACTTGGTCGGCCGCTCCGCCCGTCTTGAGGTCGTGGACAACCACACGGGCGGTTGGGGCCATATTGACCTTGACGAAATTCACCTCTCCGACCAGCCAGCCGTCCGGCTCTTCGAGGACTTCGAGCGAGAAAACTATGGTGAATGGCGCGTCGAGGGGCAGGCCTTCGGCCCAGGCCCAGCCCGCGGCAAGCTCGCCGACTGGCAGAATATCTCTGGCTATCTGGGCGAACGGTGCGTCAACAGCTATTACGGCTACGACGAGACCACGGGACGCCTTATCTCGCCCGAATTCATCATACAGTGGCCTTTCATCAACTTCCTCGTCGGCGGCGGCCACCACCCCGGCGAGACCTGCGTTAATCTTCTCGTTGATGGCGCAATCGTGCGCACGGCCACTGGCCATAACAGCGACCAGCTACGTTGGCATAGCTGGGGTGTGTATGACCTCGTCGGCAAGAGGGCCCGCATCGAGGTCGTGGACAAGCATGCCGGCGGCTGGGGTCATATTGACCTGGACCACATCGAATTCGCCCTCACGCCAAAAGCCGCTGACGTCGTGCCCGGTGGCCTTGAGGCCCAACCCGATTACGGCGACATGGTGCTGGCCCTCTGCCAGCCGACCGCCAGTGATTGGGCCGTCGCCAGCATACCTTCTGCTGCACTCCCTCGGGCCGTTTTCCAGTCCTCGGCCGAGGCGACTGACGTCAGTGCATCCTTCCCTGACAAACCCGTCGGCGCACTGGGCCGCAAACTGTCTCTGGCTCCTGGCAAGTCGGCTACGATCACCTTCGTGATTGCCTGGCGCTTTCCGAATCTCATCATCGGCCCAGGCCTCAGAGGCCGCCAGTACGCCACGCGGTTCCCTTCGGCTGTTGAGGTGGCCGATTACGTGGCCCGCAACATTGACCGCCTGGCTGCCCAAACTCACCTCTGGCACGACACCTGGTACGACTCCACCCTCCCTTATTGGTTCCTCAACCGCACCTTCGCCAACGCCTCTATCCTCGCCACGAGCACTTGCTACCTCCTGGCCGATGGGCGCTTTTGGGGTTGGGAAGGGGTCGGGTGCTGCGCCGGAACCTGCACCCACGTGTGGCAATATGCTCAGGCGGTGGCGCGGCTTTTCCCTGATTTGGAGCGCGTTGCCCGTGAGCGGGTTGACTTTGGGCTGGCCTTTGACCCTGCCAGCGGTGCCATCGGGCACCGAGGCGAGGGCACCGGCCCCTTCGTGGACGGCCAGGCTGGAAGCATTCTTCGGGCCTATCGGGAGCACCAGATGTCCCCTGACGATTCCTTCCTTCGCCGCATCTGGCCGAACGTCCGCCGCGCCATTGAGTGGCTTATCGTTCTTGATGGCAATGACGACGGCATCCTTGAGGGACCACAGCCCAATACCCTCGACGCCACTTGGTACGGCCAAATCTCGTGGATTAGCTCCCTATATCTCGCGGCCCTGCGTGCGGGCCAAGAGATGGCTCGCGACATGGGCGACGGCGCCTTCGCCGACCGCCTCCGCCCGATTCTTGACGCTGGCCTCCGCAACATTGAGAGCCTCTTTAACGGCGAGTATTACATCCAGGTCGGCGATCCGGCTCACCCCAACCAGGTGGGCGCCTATAGCGGCTGCCACATTGACCAGGTCTTTGGGCAAAGCTACGCCTTTCAGCTTGGCCTGGGCCGTATCATGAATCGAGAGCACGTCCTGAGCGCTCTGCGGTCGTTATGGCGGTATAATTTCGTCCGCGACGTTGGGCCGTACCGTGCCGCCAATCCGGCCGGACGGTGGTTTGCTGTCGCTGGCGAGCCGGGCCTCCTGATGTGCACCTTCCCCAAGGACCCGCCCCCGCCTTTTGAGGGGCCGGAGGCGGGCACCGCCGGCTACTTCAACGAATGCATGACCGGCTTTGAGCATCAAGTCGCCGCCCACATGCTCTGGGAAGGCCTGCTGGCCGAGGGCCTGGCCGTCGAGCGTGCCATCCACGAGCGGTATCATCCCTCGCGCCGTAACCCCTTCAACGAAATCGAGTGTGGCGACCATTACGCCCGTGCCATGGCCTCATACGGCGTCTTTTTGGCGGCCTGTGGCTATGAATACCACGGCCCGCGTGGATACATTGCCTTTTCTCCGCGCCTGACGCCGGAAAACTTCCGCGTCGCCTTCACCGCCGCCGAGGGCTGGGGAACCTTCACCCAGCGCCGCCAGGGCCAGATACAGCGCGAGACCGTGGAGCTAAAATTCGGCCGTCTGCGCCTCCGCACCATGGCCTTCGACCTGCCAGCCCCCGCCCAAGTAAAGAGCGCCACCGTAGCTTTGTCCGGCAAGCCTCTCGCGGCGGTGTGCCGCATCGCTAGCGGCCGCGTAACCGTCGAGCTAGAAAGTCCTGTGGTGATTCTGGCCGGCCAGCGGCTGGAGGTGGTGTTGCGGTGACGCCCGTGCGCTCGTTGGCGCTGTGCCTACCCTTGCGCTGGGCCCGGTCTGTTGCCAGAACAGAACGGTCTCTGGGAGGCCTAACCGGGGAATCGTGACTTCGCCCGGCTGGCCGGCACGCCCGATCGGAACCTCCGGCCCTCCGCTGGCCAGCAGCCCGAAGCCGAGATACACTGACTCCGGCGACCTTGGCCACCGGCGTTTCCTTGTGAAGGGGGAGGACCATGGGGAAAGTGTTTAAGGCTTATCTTGGCGAGGTCGAGCGTCAGCTCCGGACCGGAGAGGCAGGCGAGCACGCCTACCGCTCGGCTCTCCAGCGCCTCTTGGAGGGGCTGGGGGAGCGCGTCACGGCTACCAACGAGCCGCGACGCGTGGCCTGCGGTGCCCCAGACTTCCTCGTCTCCCGGGACCTCGGCCACGGCCCCCTGACGGTCGGCTACGTTGAGGCCAAGGACCTCGGCGCCGACCTCGACGAGGTGGAGCGGAGCGACCAGTTGAAGCGTTACCGCAATGCCCTCGACAACCTTATCCTGACCGACTACCTCGAGTTCCGCTGGTACGTACGGGGCCAGCTGGAGCGCAAGGCCCGGCTGGCCGAGGTTGTCGGTGGCCGCCCGGACCTGGACCCCGACGGCGAGAAGAAGGTCCGCTACATCCTCGAGGCCTTCCTGAGCCGCCAGCCCGAGGCCGTCAGTGACCCGGCGGAGCTCGCCCGGCGCATGGCGCAGCTCACCCACCTCATCCGCGACCTCATCATTGCCGACCTGGAGAGCGACAACGCGTCGCAGACCCTCCGAGACCTGCGCCAGGCCTTCTCCGAGGTGTTGGTCCCCGACCTGTCCGTGCCGGACTTCGCCGACATGTACGCCCAGACGCTCGCCTACGGCCTCTTCGCCGCCCGCATGAACCACCGTGGGCCGGAACCCTTCACCCGGCGCGGGGCCGCCGCCGAGATACCCCGCGCCAATCCCTTCCTCCGTCGTTTCTTCGCCACCGTCGCCGGGCCCGACCTCGACGACGAGGTCTACGCCGGCTTCGTGGACGACATCGCTCAGCTTCTCGCGCACGCGGATGTCGAGAGCGCCATGGCCCGGTTCGGCGAGGGAGGGCGGCGCGACCCCATTTTCCATTTCTACGAGACCTTCCTCGCCGCCTATGACCCCGAGCTCCGCGAGAAGCGCGGCGTCTACTACACCCCCGAGCCTGTTGTCTCCTACATCGTCCGCTCCGTTGACTGGATACTGAAGGAGAAGTTCGGCCTTCCCGACGGCCTCGCCGACGACAGCACCGTCGAGATAGAGTACACCGACGACGAGGGCAGGACCGTGCGGGAAGAGGTCCCGAAGGTGCTCATCCTCGACCCCGCCTGCGGCACCGGCACCTTCCTGTACGCCGTGGTTGACCTCATTCGCTCCCGGTTCATGGAGCGGGGCGACGCCGGCAAGTGGCGCCAGTACGTCCGCGAGCGCCTCCTCCCCCGTCTCTTCGGTTTCGAGCTTCTGATGGCGCCCTACGCCGTGGCCCACCTCAAGCTCGGCATGCAGCTTGCGGGCCTGGACCTTCCCGAGGAGCAGCGGGCGGACTGGGCCTACGAGTTCGCCGGCGGCGAGCGTTTGGGCATCTACCTGACGAACACCCTCGAGGAGGGGGCAAAGCGGTCCGAGCTGCTGTTCGGGCGTTACATCTCGGAGGAGGCGAACGCGGCGGCGCGGGTGAAGCGCGACCTGCCGATTATGGTCATCATCGGCAACCCACCCTACTCGGGCCACTCCGCCAACAAGGGGCGATGGATAAGGGGCCTCCTGAGGGGCAAGCTCCCGGACGGCACAACCGTACCCAGCTACTACGAGGTCGGCGGAAAGCCCCTTCGCGAGCGAAACCCTAAGTGGCTCCAAGACGACTATGTCAAGTTCATCAGGTTCGCCCAGTGGCGCATCGAGCGGACCGGACTCGGCGTCGTGGCATTCGTGACCAACCACTCCTACCTTGATAATCCCACCTTCCGTGGCATGCGCGAGAAGCTCACGAGAGGCTTCACAGACGTCTTTGTGCTGGACCTGCACGGGAGCGCGCGCAGGCGCGACCGTGCTGGTTCGGAGGAGCCGGACGAAAACGTATTTGACATCCAGCAGGGGGTCGCGATCGCGATTTTCGCCCGCGCTCGCGGCGATGGCGGCCCAGGTGGAGTGCGCCGGGCCGACCTATGGGGAACACGCGAGTGGAAGTACGATTGGCTGGCGGACAACTCGATAGCGACGACCCAGTGGCAGCCGCTCCACCCCCGCGCGCCGTGGTACCTTTTTGCGCCGGAGGACGCGGGGCTGGCGGCCGAGTATGAAAAGGAGTGGCGCCTTAAGGATGCTTTTGTCGTGGCGGCCCTTGGATTCCAGACCCACAGGGACGCTTTCGCCGTCGCCTTCGAGCGCGACGACCTCCGCGGGCGCATTCGCGACCTGCGGGACCGGTCGGTCACGGACGACGAGCTCCGCCAGCGGTACTCGTTGGCCGACAACCGCGACTGGCATCTGGCGGACGCCCGGCGCGCCGCGCGGTCGGATCCGCACTGGGAGCAGCACCTCCGGAGGTGCCTGTTCCGTCCCTTCGATGAGCGATTCTGCTGCTTGACCACCATCGCCATGGACTACCCCAGGCCTGAAGTGCACCGCCATATGCTGCTGCCCAACATCGCGCTACTGGTGTCCCGTCAAACAGCCACCGCCGACTGGCGGCACGCGCTCGTGACCCGCCTACCGGCCGAGAGCTGCGCCGTGTCCGCAAAGAAGAAGGAGGGGAACTACGTCATGCCACTTTACGCCTACTTCTCCAGCTGCGGCCGTCCTTTGGAAGGAGGGGAACGGGGGGTTGAGGTGCCGCGCGAGCCGAACCTGACCCGCGAGTTCACCGAAGACATCGCTGGCCGCGTTGACCTCTCCTTCGTCGAGGACGGCCTGGGCGACCTGGAGGCCACCTTCGGCCCCGAGGACGTCTTCAACTATATCTATGCCATCCTCTACTCGCCCACCTACCGTTCGCGCTACGCCGAGTTCCTCAAGCGCGACTTCCCGCGCATACCGCTCACCGGTGACCGCGGCCTCTTCCGCGCGCTCTGTGGCCTCGGGGCCGAGCTTGTGGCCCTCCACCTGATGGAATCGCCGAAGCTGCAGGACCGAATCACACGCTATCCCGTGCCCGGCGACAACATCGTCGAGAAGGGCCACCCGAAGTACCTCGCCCCCGGCGAACCGGACCCCGAGACCGGCCAGCCACTGACCGCCGGGCGCGTCTACATCAGCAAAAACGACTGCAAGACCAAGCGGCGGGGACAGTACTTTGAGGGTGTGCCGCTGGAGGTCTGGGGCTACCACGTCGGCGGCTACCAGGTGTGCGAAAAGTGGCTCAAGGACCGGCGGGGCCGCGCACTCAGCCTGGAGGACATCGAGCACTACGAGCGTATAGTGGTGGCCCTGAGCGAGACTATCCGCCTGCAGGCTGAGATAGACGAGGTCATCGAGGCCCACGGCGGCTGGCCGATTCGGTAGTCCACTAGGACCGTGGGCCCGGCGCGTAGGCGCTAGCGCGAACCCGGACTACGAGGTGAGTTGTGCATGAAGCTGGCTCGGTTGTTGAACGCGACGTGCGTTCTGGCCGTGGCGGGTCTCACAATTTCCCCTACTTCCGCTGCCGAGGCCACCGGCCCAGGGCTTTACGTAGGAGCAAGCGGCGCGCTTATGAAGAACGGACAGCCCTTCCGCGCCTTTGGCGTCAACTACATCACTGTCTTCACCGATGCCCTTGAAAAGCCCGGCGACACGTCCTACGAGGAAGGCCTTCAGGCGCTTGCTGCTCATGAAATCCCCGTCGCCCGCATTTTCGGCGCGCCCTTCTGGCCCGCTCAAATGAAAGTCTACTTCGACGACCGTCGCCGCTATTACCAGGTCTTTGATGCCGTTCTGGCAGCCGCCGAGCGCCATGGCATTGGCCTCATCCCCAGCCTCTTCTGGAACATGCACATGGTGCCCGACCTCGTAGGCGAACCGTGCGACCAATGGGGCAATCCGGACAGCAAAACCCACGCCTTTATGCGGGAGTATGTGCGGGAGGTGGTGACGCGCTATCTGGATTCTCCTGCGATCGCTGGCTGGGAATTCGGCAACGAGTACAATCTGGCTGCTGACCTGCCCAATGCGGCCGAACACCGCCCGCCCATCATTCCGGTCCTGGGCACCCCCGCCACCCGCTCCGAGCGCGATGAGCTGACTCACGAAATGGTGCGGACGGCCGTCCGTGAATTCGCCCGCGAGGTGCGCAAGTATGACCCTCACCGCATTATCTCCAGCGGTAACGCCTTCCCGCGCCCTTCGGCCTGGCACCAGATGCATGAGCTTAGCTGGACCGAGGATACGCCTGAGCAGTATGCCGAAATGCTGCTTGGCGATAATCCTGACCCCGTTGACGTAATCAGCGTGCATGCCTATGGCGATTACCGGCGCCTTGGGCCGACTATTGAAATCGCCCGTCGCGCCGGCAAGCCCCTTTTCGTCGGCGAATTTGGTGTCGAGGGGACTTCCGAGGACACGCGGGCGAAGTTCGCCGAGATGTTGAGCTATATGGAAAGTCTCGGCGTCCCGCTGGCCTGCCTATGGGTCTACCGCTACCCCAATCAGGACGACACCTGGAATGTCACCGCCGACAACGCTCGCTCATATATGCTTGGAGCGCTTCGGGACGCTAATCGGCGCATGAGAACGGCCCAGTAAAGCGGCCGGATGGCTTGTGAGGGTGCACCGAGACATGGCCCGTGAGGGGCGTAGGCGTAGGTGGCGGTCCTTGCCTTGGCATCTGCGACTGGTCATGCCCATGAAGCGTCCGTTCCAGCTCCAAGCCGGCGAGCAGCGTCTCCTCATTTAGGTAGACTAACTCCTTCGCCGACGGGACCCTTCGGCGCAGTTGGAGGACGACGCGGGCCGCGACCTATACCTCACCGACGATGGCCGCCTCGTCCTTGCCCCAGAGTAGCACCAGACCCGCTGAGGGCCTTTTCAGGCAGGCGGATTTGCTCGGGGCACTCCTGTACGAACCTGATTTTTGCCAAGGCCGTGCTCGGCCCGTCAGCGGCCAGCCGGACGACAGAAGGCTCGGCGAGCAGCATATCCTTGACCGTAGCTAACTTCCGCCGCGGCCCCAGCCTTGCCGGTATCACTTCCGGTGCTTCGCCGGGGAACCACACCAGCCGCTCACCTTCGCGTAGCGTTGTGGCGAAAACGAGCCGCTGGTTTCCCACGGCCAGTGAAGGATTCACGATAGCTGCTTCATCCAGCTCCGCCAGCGCCTTCACGTCGTCCACCCACATCGTTACCGTCTTCTTGGCTGGCAGACCGTTGTAGTAAATGGCCAGATACTGCACCTTACTGTAATCTATGGGCTCTGGTGAGGGCTGGGTCGGCCGCAGAAGCTGGAAATAGCGCCATTCCGTGAAATCGTTGCCTATGTAGTAGTCCGTGGCGTATTTGTCGTCGCGTATTTGCAGCTTAAAAAAGCCTCCGTTGCCGTCGCCCCGCAGCCAAAAGCCGATGGCTTTGTGCCACGACAGGTCAATCGGGGCTCCAACCAGTCGCCGCATCATGCACGACCATCCGGCATTGTCCGCCCGCGTGCTGGTGGCCGTGTACCTTGCGCATCGGCCCCCGTCAATCCCGCCTTCCTCTACTGCCAGCTCCTGAGTGACGCCGTCGCTCGTCCAGCCGGCCTTATCAGGACCGATTACGAACACGTTCAGTTCTTGAGAAGGCTCTCTCAGGTAGGGCCTGAGGTCGTCGAAGGTCTCCAAGGTAGCCGCTTCCGGCGCATAATAGGCTGGTCCGGGGCGCGCCAAGCCGCCGCAGCGTATTTGCACCCCCAGCCGCACTCGGTCCATGGCCGGCTCAATCTGAAACTCCGCGCCCTCCTTGCCCAGACCGGCCACTACCTGCCACGGCCCGAAAACTATTCGCTGGAGCCGCAGGGGGTTTTTCAGCAGCCTGTACTCCCGGCCGGCTTCTCGCAGTAGCTTTCGGGTCTCTTCCGGTACCAGTCCGGACCGGCGCAGGCGCGAGTAGGTGCTTATCAAGTCGAGTATGGCCTCCGCCTCGGGGTGCTCGCGGAGGTTCTGAGGGTTGCTTTGTAGGGAAATCGTCGCTCCCCAACCCAAAGCCTTTTGCAGGATGTACTCGAACTGGTCGGCCGTCGTCTCAGGGTCGTAGAGGTAGTACCAGCCAATGTCCAGGGGCATCAGATTGGCCGCGTAATCCGCAAACCAGGGCATGCGCTCGTCGAGGTATTTCTTCAGGTCGCCGTGGCCGTCCGCTGAAGCCATGCGCGAAATCATGTGCCAGGAATAAGGGCTATAGCTCGACGCCTGGATGAAAGTGTCTTTGTTGGCCAGCCGCCGGTAGTAGGCATTGTGCATTTTGGCGTTGTAATACCAGTGGTCGCCTTGGAGAAGTTCCGAGCCGTCGAAATAGAGCATGTCGGCACGGACGGCGTTTATAGTCCTGCAGGCTGCGCCGATGACCTCGTCGGCGAGGGTGCTGTCCAGGTCGTAAAGGTAGTAGCCGTAGGAACGCATCAAATGTGCGATTGGTGCTCCTTTGCTATGGGCGGCGGGCGTCGTGCCGTGGTAGCCCCGCGAGCAGCCGGCGAAGCCGTAGGGCGGCTCCAGGCGAAGCTCGGAGTAGCAGATAAGCTCGTCGCCTATCTGGATGCACGTACCTTTGCCCGTGTAACCGCCATCTTCGGCGGGAAAGCCTTCGGGCGGCGCTGTCGTGGGAATGAAGGTGGCCTTTTCATCCACGTCCTCTGCCAGCTCTGCCCAGGCGTCCTTGAAAAGCCTGGGGTCGGGCTTTGGCGTGACGTAGGGGTCGTTGACGTAGACCGCCGCCGCGGGGAAGTGGAGGCCTACGCGGAGGCCCGCCGCCCGCAGCCGCTCAAAGGTGCGCTTCAGGGAGGCCAGGCCGCCAGGGAAAAAGTTCGTGTTTATATCATAGTGCCCGCTCGTTACGCTCCAGCTTTCCCCACCAATGAGAATCATCGGAAAGTCGCCGCGCTTGGCCCAGCGGATTAGGTCTTCTGTGTCCTTCTCGCCGAAGTTTGTGATGAAAAGGTAATCTCGCTTGGCCAGAGGGGATATCTTGGACCAGGCGCCGGCGGGATGAGGGTTGGGCAAGTCGGCGGCCTTCTCGAAGGCGTCTATGGTGGCCTCTAGTTTTCGCCGTGGGCAGGCGATAATGCCAAAAGCGCCTGGTGTGAGGCCGTGAGCCTTCACAGTATCTACGCCGAGGATTACGCCTGCGGGCATGTCGCCTTCCGCCGGCACGTCAGCGCGGTGCGGCAGGACGTTTATCTCGGCACACATTACGGCCACCGCGAAGTGGTCGTCGTAAGTGCAGTTCATGGCCCAGGAATTATTCGCTAGGCGTCTCACCTTCAAGGCCGCCAGGCCAATGCTTTTGACTTTGTCCGTGTCCAGGCCGTCCAGGGATGCAAGACGCCAGAAGGAGAATCCTTCGCCAGTGACCACTGCGAAGCCCAGTGACGTACCGTTGGGGAACTCAAAGCGCACCGAATTGCCCGCGCGGGACGCCTTGGAGGGCAGCAAGGTGCCTTCTTGCGTCTCCAGCCGACAGAAGGCCTGCCCAGGCAGGGCGAAGTTCTCCCCCGTGGAGGTGTCGGTCAGGGCGGTGACGCAACCACGGTCGTCGAGCTGGAGAGTTGCCGTTTCCCAGCGGACCTCGACGGCGCAAAAGGCGGCGGCAAGCAAGATGCCAACGGTGACCATTTCCGTACCTCCTTGCGCTCCAGGGTGCACCTGTCGGGTACTGCTTTCCGTTTCTTCCGGTCCAGGATTCTTTCTTCTGGGTTACCGACGTACCTTTGCGCCCTTGTTGCCCATCGGTGGCGTTGGTGCTATGCTAGTCTAGGCGCCCTGCGGTGTTCGTGACGTCCGACCTAAGCCAAGCGCCAAGAATAGCTTAGAGGGAGCCGGGGTCTGCAGGTGGCAGGCGCCGCCCGTGCGGTGGCACCGGAAGCCTGTGGCCAGGCACCCACCTGCTCGCCAGGGCGGCGAGCTTAGGGGCGCACGGCACCCGCGGGGCGGCTCATTTTGGCAGCCTCGGGCCTCTCATGGCTTGCAGGCCCCCAGAAACCGGCAAGGTGGTCGGCTAGGCATGTCCATAATGCGCATGCGCAAATTCTTCCGCAAACCCATGCGGTTGCGGGTAGGGCGCAGACACCTCAGCTTCGGTACCCCTGTCCAGGTGGTGTTCTGGGGAATCGTCATCATCTTTGTGGTGGGTGCGTATTACTCCTTCGGGCCGGCCGGACGCGCACGGGGGGCGGCAGGCGGCTCCCAGCAGGCCCGCCGCGTGCCGGCTGTCGTAGCTACCGTCGGCCGCACCGAAATTCCCCGAGAGCAGTTCGAAAAAGCCCTCATGCGCACCGACTACGAAGAAACCCCGGTTTCCAGTCGCCCCATGCGGAAGCTCGCGGTGCTGGAGGAGCTGATTGACAATATCCTCGAGTTGGAAGCGGCTAAGCGCGAGGGTATCAAAGTCTCCGCCAAAGAGCTCGAGCAAAAGCGCGAAGAGCTGCTCGAGCAGGCCATCCAGACACGCTTTCCTACCAAGCGCGACCTCAAGCAGTATCTCGACCGCAAACGCATGACCTACGAGCAACTCAAGGCCAAAATCCGCGAGGAGCAGCTCGGTGACCTAGAGGCCCTCCGCAAGAGCCTTCTCATTGATAAGCTTCGCGAGATGGTGGAGAGCCGCGTGCAGGTCACCGACGCCGACCTGAAGGCTTCCTTCGAGGAGGTCAAGGCCCGCCACATTCTCATCCGGCCGTCGGAGGAGAAAAAGCGCGTCGAGGCCGACTACAAGAAGCGCAACCAGCAGCTACCGGCGAACTTGGACGCCGATGCCCTCGCCCGCCAGCGGGCTGAGCAGCTGCTGGCGCAACTCAGGAAAGGGGCCGATTTCGCCAAGCTTGCCTCCCAGTTCTCCGACGACAAGGGAAGCGCGAAACAAGGGGGCGACTTGGGGTGGTTCAAGCGCGGCACCATGGTGCCGGAATTTGAGCAAGTCGCCTTTGCCCTCAAGCCAGGTCAGCTTTCTGAGATTGTCAAGACCAATTACGGCTACCACATCATTCAGGTGACTGACCGCCGCTCAAGGATGCCTGCTGACTTTGACAAGAACAAGGAAAAATACCGCGCCCAGGAACTGCAAAATCGAAAAGCACGCGCCTGGCCGGCCTATCTGGAAGAGCTGCGCAAGCAGGCGCAAATCGCAATTGTTGATCCAGAACTGCGGGGTTACAAGAACCTCAGCGAGGGCAAGGAAGACGAGGCCGTTGCTGACCTGGAGGAAGCCCTGCGGCAGGACCCGCAGAACGTGGACGCCGCCTACCAGTTGGCGATGCTCTATCGCTCGAAGGGCGACAAGAACAGGGCCGTGGAGCTGCTCCAGCAGGTGGCAGGGACTGAACAGGGCGCCAGATTGGCCGAGGTGCGCATGAGCTTGGGCGACTTGCTGATGGAGCTCAAGCGCGAGGACGAGGCATTGACGGAATACCGGGCGGCATCGGAGTGGGCGGTCCGGCCGGACTTCTCCAGCTACTTCATCCATATGCGTCTGAAGGAGAAGTTCAAGGAGTTAGGCCAGAAGGAGCTGGCGGCCCAGGAGCAGGCATGGCTGGACGACTTCGCTAAGCGCCAGCAGGAGATGCCCGGTGGGATGGGAATGCCCATCACGATCCCGCCCGGAAGGTAGCTAGCGAGGTGAGGGCGGCCGAGGAAGTTCGTGACGGGTGGCGCCTGGCCCATGAGTGACAGGCAAGCGAAGCTTACGGTTCGGCTGGCCCAGATTGCGCCTCGCCTGGGTGACCTGGCACACAACCTGGACATGCACGCGCAGATAGTAGCTGCCGCGCGCGCCGACGGCATAGATTTGCTCGTCTTTCCCGAACTGTCCCTCACGGGCTACTACCTGCGCGACTTGGTGGCGGAGCTGGGCCTGTATGCGGACTGTCAGCAGCTTCGGGCGCTGGCAGAGGTGGCTGGGCAGGCGCGCGTTGTGGTGGGCTTTGTGGAGCGGGATGCGCAGGGGCGGCTTTTTTGCTCGGCGGGCTTCGTGGCCGGTGGGGTGGTGAGGCATGTCCACCGAAAACTTTACCTTCCCACCTATGGCATGTTTGATGAGGGGCGTTACCTGACGCCCGGCGACACGGTGCGGGCTTTTGATGCAGGCGGATTCCGCGCGGGCCTCATGGTCTGCGAGGACGCATGGCATCTGTCCGTGCCTCTGCTGCTGTCGCGGCAGGGCGCCGACATGCTCATCGCGGTTGCCTGCAGCCCAGCCCGCGGGCTTGCCGTTGGGCGGATGGCCGCCCAGGCAGCCTGGGAAGATATGCTCGCCACCTACGCCCGGCTGACTCAAAGCTTCGTGGTTTTCTGCAATCGGGTGGGCTGGGAGGATGGTGTGGCCTTCTGGGGCGGGTCGGGGTTGTGGGGACCTAGCGGGGAAGTCCTGGTGCGCGCTCCCTTACTCGAGGAAGCCGTGGTTGACTGCCGGATTGACCTGCGCGACCTTGACGCCATTAGAATGGCTTCGCCCTTGTTGGCGGATGAGCGTGACGAAGTAACCTGGCGGGAAATGGAGCGGATCTTCCGTGGGCGAGCTTGACCTGGACTGCGCGCTGGTTGAGAGAATGCTCGTGGGGTTTCTGCGCGAGGAGATAGGGAAGGTCGGGTTCACACGGGCCGTGGTGGGCATGTCGGGCGGCATAGATTCTTCCGTAGTGACGGCCCTGGCAGCCCGTGCCCTCGGGCCTGGAAACGTCTTGGGGTTGATGATGCCCTACAAGACGTCGAATCCGGACAATATCGCGGACGCCTCCAAGCTCGCTGAGCAGCTAGGAATCGAGACGGCTGTGGTTGACATCACGCCGCAAATTGACGCCTATTTCGAGCGCTTCCCGGAAGCCGACCAGCGCCGCCGAGGCAACAAAATGGCCCGGGAGCGGATGACCATCTTGTACGACTTCTCGGCGGCCAGGCGGGCGCTTGTTGTTGGCTCATCCAACAAGACCGAGTGGCTTTTGGGCTACACGACTCTTTGGGGCGACATGGCCAGCGCCGTGGCACCCATCGGCGACCTCTACAAGACCCAGGTGCGGCAACTAGCCGCCCACTTGGGCCTGCCCGAAAGCATCCTTCGCAAGCCGCCCAGCGCCGACCTTTGGCCCGGCCAGACCGATGAGGGGGAGCTGGGTTTCACTTATGCCGAGGTGGACAGACTTCTTTTCCGCCTGGTAGACCTCCGCTGGTCGCCGGAACGCTGCGTCGAGGAGGGTTTTGAGGCGGAGTTTGTCTCTCGGGTGTTGGAGTTGATCAGGCGCAGTCAGTACAAGCGGCGCACGCCCGTGGTAGCCAAGATTTCCCAGCGCACCGTGGACAGAGACTTCCGCTATCCGCGCGACTGGGGGTATTAGTCGTGGAGGTTGGTCGGGCGGGCGGGCAGGGACGCGAGGGCTGTTCGGGCACTCTTTACGTCGTCGCCACTCCCCTGGGCAACCTGGAAGACTTGACTTTACGGGCCGCCCGCGTGCTGGCGGAGGTTGACCTTGTTGCCGCCGAAGATACGCGTCGGGCCGCCAAGCTACTGTCTCACTTTGGCCTCAAAAAACGCGCCACGAGTTTTCATTCATACAGTTCTCCTGAGCGCCTGGCGGCAATGGTTGAGGCGCTAAAGGCTGGCAAAAGTATTGCCCTTATCAGCGATGCGGGGACGCCGTGTATTTCCGACCCCGGAGCGGAACTGGTCACCGCCGCGAGGCAAGCAGGGGCGAAAGTAGTGCCGGTTCCCGGTCCATGCGCGGCAGTAGCGGCGCTTTCCGCCAGCGGGCTTGCCGCGGGCCGCTTCACCTTTGCCGGCTACCCACCGCGTAAGGCTGCGGAGAGGCGTGCGTTCCTGGCGCCTCTACTTTCTCTGTCCTGGCCGGTTGTCTTTTACGAAGCCCCTGGGCGCCTACAGGCGTTGCTGAAAGACATCGCAGGCCTTGCCGGCGGCGAGAGGCAAGTGGTCGTGGCGCGCGAGCTGACGAAGGTTTTTGAGGAATTCGTGTGCGGGCGGGTAGAAGAAGTGGCCGGCCAATTTTCGCGGCGACAGGTGCTAGGGGAGGTAACGGTAATCGTTGGCCCTGGGCAGGCGCCTGAGGAAGTGGTGAAACAGCCTTCGGCGATGGAGTTGGCGGCATGGCTGGCGAGAGAGGGTCTCTCGCCAGGCCGCATCGCCGCTGCCTTGGCTGCTCTTTATGGCATGGAGCGCAGGGATGCCTACGAGTTGGCCCAGCGGGCGCGGCTGAGCAGCCGCGAACAGTAATGCCCTCAGAAAGAGTGAAGCCAGGTACATGGCCATGGTACGCGAGTTTCGCACCGATGACTGGGACAACTACAGGATGGACTATGGCGACCCGCATCGGCAGCTTGAGCCGATCGAAAGAGAGATGGCCGTCGTGGAGGTGGCGCTGGCCGCGCTGCATGAGGCAGGCCTGCTGCCACACACGCGCTACGACCTCGGCAAATTCCTGGCCTTCCGCGAAGCCGTCCGGCGTCACTTTGAGATTCCCTGGACAGCCATCAGCCCACGCATGCAGCGGTTGCTTTATGCCATCAACGCCATTCACCAGCCTCGTGTGATGATTGCGGCGGGCGTTTTCTGCGGGAACACCTTTATCTGCAATGCAGGCGCGGCTGTGGGACCGGGAGCATGCTATTGCGCTGAGCAGCTTATTGGCGTCGAGATTGTGCCGGCCGAGGCAGAACGGGCCGAGAGGAACGTGCGCCGCATAGACCCTACAGGCGTGGCCACAGTCCTTGCCGCCGACGCCGTCCAGGTGGTCGCACACTTCCAGGGGCCGATAGACCTGCTTTACCTAGACGCCGACGCCGGGCCGGGCAGAGGCAAAAGTGTTTATCTGGACATACTCCAGGCAGCCTACGACAAGCTCCCTCGCGGCGCCCTGGTGCTGGCCCACAACAGCGTCAACGGCGGTCGGAACATCGCGCCCTACCTGGATTTCGTGCGGGATCCGTGGCGCATGAGCGCCAGCGTCAACGTCGTCTTCGACCCGGAGGGCCTTGAGGTTTCCATGAAGTGAAGACAACTTTTCCGGCCGGCAGGTGGCGGCTGTGGTTGCGTGGCTGATGACATGGGCCGCGAGCCGCAGCCGATAACTCTCGGCGCCGAGCCGATTGACAGAGGCCTGATGGGTCTGAAATTAGGCCGTCCGGATCGACCTGCCGCCGGGGGCGCCTTCTGGCGGGCCGCCTTGCCAGCCCCGGCGTGCGGCAACCATGCAGGTGTGAGCATGGCACCTTGGAATTAGGCAACGCCGATGTGCTAAAATGCTCGGCGGGATTACGCGAACACAGGCGAGGTGAGAATCATGCGCAGGGCGGGCGCAGTACTCCTTATTGGCCTTCTCGCGGTGACGGCGGTGGCTTTGGCCCAGGAGGCGCCGCAACTCACAGGCACTGTAACCTTGCGCGGCGGCAAGACCCTGACGGGCAGGATCCAGTTGGCTGAGCTGGGTGTAGTTGAGGGAGCTGGGATAGGCAATAGCTTGCCCGCTCGCGGCTCGCTCGTGTTGAAAGTTGGCGATAAGAGCGTGCGCATAGTCGGCGATGAAATCGCCACTATTACCGTCAACTGGGTCAATACGGGCACCGAAGCTGAGCCGCGCTGGGAAATCCAGAAGATTGTGGTCGTCAAGAGGGACGGCAGCACCGTCGAAGGCTCGCCGGACTGGCTCCTGCACGCGACTAACGTCTGGGTAGTTACGGCGGACGGCAAGACCGAGCGGGTGCACGTTTTCCCCTTCGGCGGCGAACCCTTTTCACCGGACAATCTGATAGCGAAGGTCGAGCTGGCGGGCGCTGCAGCGCCGGCCCAGCCCGCTACCGCACCAGAGGCACCGGCCCAACCTGCTCCGGCGCCCGCGGCACCGGCTGAGGCACCCGAAATCAAGGAGCCAACGCCTGTTATTGAGGCCCCAGCCCCAACCGCCCCTGAGCAACCTGAAGGCCCTGCGGCAGCGGCCCCTGGGCCGGCCGCGCCAGCGCCGGCTGCCAGGCCCGTTGCTCCTGGCGAGGTGGTTGGTCAGGGCACTTTGTCTTTCATTGTCAAGTGCCCCGGCTGCGGCACGCTTTTGAAGATCGTCATTACTGCCAACGCCGTTACGGTCGAGCACATGCCGACGCCGGCGGAGTGAAGCCGCCTGCGCGAGCTGCCGGCCGAAAGAAGTAGACTATTCCGGCACGGCACGCCGCGTTCGGGAGTTCCTTGGATGCCTCGCCGCGGTCGTCGGTGGGCCGCGGCGAGGCCGTGTTTAGCGTGCTAGCAGGTGAGGTAGCTATGACGGCCGAAGAACAGCTAGAGGTGCTCACGCGCGGCGCAGTGGACGTGGTCTCCCGCGAGGAGCTGCTGGAGAAGTTGCGGCGCGGCACACCTCTGCGAATAAAGTACGGCGCCGACCCAAGCGCGCCTGACCTTCACCTTGGCCACAGCGTCCCCCTCTGGCGCCTGCGCCGTTTTCAGGAGATGGGCCACACCATCGTCTTTATCATCGGCGACTTCACTGGTCGCATCGGCGATCCCTCCGGACGCTCCCGCACACGTCCCATGCTTTCCGAAGAGCAGGTTAGGGCCAATGCGGCCACCTACGCCGCTCAGGTGGGAAAAATCCTCGACATCTCCCGCTGCGAGATTGTTTACAACAGCGAGTGGTTTGCCTCCATGGGCGCTGAGGGCCTGCTGCGCCTTGCTGCCCACTATACCGTCGCCCGCATGCTGGAGCGCGACGATTTCGCCAAGCGCATGGCCGCTGAAGTCCCCATTGCCATCGTGGAGCTGCTTTATCCCCTCATCCAGGCTTACGATTCCGTGCAGGTGAAGGCGGACGTCGAGGTTGGCGGCACTGACCAGCTTTTCAACATGCTTGTGGGGCGCGACATCATGCGGGCCTACGATATGGAGCCGCAGGTCGTGATTACCTGGCCGCTGCTGGTGGGCACTGACGGCCACGAAAAGATGAGCAAGTCCTTGGGCAACTATATCGGCGTGACCGACCCGCCAGGGGAGATGTTCGGCAAGCTCATGTCCATCCCCGATGACCTGCTGCCTCAATACTTGGAACTTCTCGTTGAGATGAGGCCAGAGGAGATTGCGCGGCTCCAGCAGGAAATGGCCGCTGGCCTATTCAACCCACGGGACGTCAAGGACGACATGGCGCGGCGTGTGGTGGCTCTCTACCACGGCGAGGAGGCGGCCCGACAGGCCTCCGAGGAGTTCCGGCGCGTTTTCTCGCAGAGAGAATTGCCTTCGCAGATGCCAGAAATCGTCGTCTCGTCGGAGGACCTTGCGGACGGCAGGATTTGGCTTGTGCGACTGATGACGAGCGCCGGCTTTGCATCGTCCAACTCTGAGGCCCGCCGCCTTATCCGGCAGGGTGCCGTCAGCGTCAACGACCGCACGATTACCGACGAGAATGCGGAGCTGGAGGTAAGGACGGGCGACGTGCTTCGGGTCGGCAAGCGCCGCTTCGGGCGAATCACTATAAAGGGGAGCCAGTGAGATTTTGGCGCGCCTGGTTCGCTAAATGCTGTTGTCGCCTCTGCCGGCCCGAGAAGCTTATCCTAAGTTCTCGCATTTCCTCTCCTTTGGCTTGATACGCGGGGTGTCCCTACCTTGGCACGGGCACGGAGGCGATGACGGTGCGGATGACGTCGTCGGGCGTTTGGCCTTCGATTTCGACCTCTGGGCGGAGGATGAGGCGGTGGCGCCAGGCCGGCAGAGCCATGGCCTGGACTTCGTCCGGCCCCACATAATCCTTGCCGCGCAGGGCCGCCAGGGTTTTGGCTGCAAGAAGGACCATCACGGCCGCCCGCGGGCTGCAGCCGAGGGTTAGCAAGGAGCTTTCTCTGGTGGCCCGCGCCAGGTCCAAGATATATCCCAGCACGGCGTCGCTCACCGTCACCTTTGCCACCTCTGCCCTGCACGCTGCCAATTCTTCGGGCGTGGTCACCGCCCGCACGCCGGCTTCCGCCAGCCGGTTGGCGTCAAAGCCTTGGTCATACCGGCGAAGCAACTCCTGCTCTTCCTCCCGCGCAGGATAGTCCACGATGACCTTGAGCATGAAGCGGTCAAGCTGCGCCTCGGGCAGGGGGTAGGTGCCTTCGAACTCCACTGGGTTCTGCGTTGCAAAGACTGTGAAATCGGGGTCCAGCGGATGGCTCGTGCCGTCAATGGTCACTTGCTTCTCCTGCATTCCCTCGAGGAGTGCCGATTGGGTCTTGGCAGGTGCGCGGTTGATTTCGTCAGCGAGGAGGAACTGGGTGAAGATAGGCCCCTGACGCAGGTAAAACTGACGGCTCTCCATGTCGAAAACGTAGGTGCCCAGGATGTCGGAGGGCATGAGGTCGGGGGTCATCTGCACGCGGCGAAAGTCTTTGCCGAGGGCGATGGCAAGGGCGCGCACCAGAAGGGTCTTGGCCGTCCCCGGCACGCCTTCGAGGAGCACGTGGCCCCCAGCCAGCACGGCCACCAGGCACTCCTGCAGTAGCCGCTTCTGGCCGACCAGCGCCTTGCTAACCGTTTCCTGGACGCGCAGGGCGAGTTCGTAGGTCCGCGCTGCAAAGCGTTCTTCAGCCACGGGTGCTCTTCTCCCTTCTGAGGGCGGTGAGGTTGGCCCCCAGTTTTAGTATCTGCTCGCGGCTCAGCCTGGGCGCTTCCAGGCTCGCTTGGAGTGCCTTCAGGGTGTTCTCCAGCTTTTGCGCGATGGCCAAGCCGCGGCGCCGGGCAGCCTCGGCGAAGACTTCCGCGGGCGCATTGGGTGGCACGCCCAGCCGGCTACTCCAGGCCCGCCGCACGCCTCGGCCAAGCATCTCCAGAGCCGCCTTGCTCATGTCCGCTCGCTGATACAGCCAAGCAACGGCGCGAACATACTCTCCCACCGTTCGTCTGCGCTGTGGCTGGAAGGCCCTCGCCCGCCCCATCCGCAACATCCCCGTGCCGACGTAAAGGGCCAGAGCTGCCATCAGTGCCCAAGTTGCTGCGTCCACGGCCCGTCGCGCCTGACCTACCCGGCCTAGCCTGTCGGCTTCGGCCAAGCCGTGATGATACTCGTCGAAGGCCATTTGCGCCGGTGCATCGGGCAGCAGTATTGCAGCCGCCAGCAGGGCATTGTCGGCTTTGCCTATGTACGCGTTCGACAGGACGTTGGCGTCACCCAGCACGTCTATTCGGCCTTGGCCGAGAGCCATTGCCAGGCCCAGGGCACCTTCTGGGGTTTCATCGCCAGGAGTATCGGCAGCCACCAGCCGCCCGGTTACCCGTGCCCCCGCCGGCGGGGGCACCTTCTCCAAAGCCTCCCTACTCACGCCGTGTTGCATCAGGTAATCGCTGATTTTCCGGCCGTCCGAAAACCACAACAGTTCGTTGGCCTCGACCGCCGCCAACTGCCGTATCGGGTAGGCCGTCCAGCAGTCTCCCGCGACAGGCACCTCCTTGCGCGGAGGCGTCTCGCGCTGCTTGAGCGCCAGCCCGAGCCATGCCAGCAGGGCATGGGTGGCCGTAAGCCGTGGTCCTTCATCGGTGCTGTATTCTCTGGCCGTGTTTTTAACGGCGATAACGAGGTGCCCGCCGTGCCTCACCCATTCCTTGAGAGCCATTAGCTCTTCGTCGGAAATAGGGCTGGTGGGATTCACGATGCAGAGGACGCGCACGTCGGCGCCGAGGTCTTCGAGGCTCCGCCGCCACGTCCGTACTTGAAGGCCGTATGCGTGGCAAAGCTGCCGCAGGGCCTTCGTGCCCCACCGATTGCTGCGAAGGCTTGAATAATCAGCCACTGGGTCCAGGGCAGGGTGCTGGCGCCGCAGGTATCCCCTTAGCCCCGCGGCCGCAACAAGCGCGGCCAGCCCTATCAGCCACCACCGCCACCGCTTCATCTCAGGAGCTCCTCTGTCTGTATCCAAAAATCGTTGCTTCGCGCGTAGTGCTCATAGGTGACCGGTGCGTCGCTATACATCGCGCGGTCGGCGATTGAGGTCAGTTGCGCAAATATATGTCCCAGAGGCTCGCGGCTGGCCACCTCGTGGGCGTATTCCCAGTTTGTGTGTGATGGGTCGTAGCGGATAATGCCTGCCTGGTCCAGTTTTACCAGCACCGCCTGATATGTCAGCCGCACGGCGTCGCGGAAGTCGCCGGCAGCAGCGGCAGCACGGGCCTTCTCCAGGAGGTTTTGCGCTTGCATGGGGACGGCTGCCGGGCGCCTGAGCGACTTCCGCCGCCCTGTTCTAAATGCTCCCACCGACATGGAATAAATGTGAAACATCACCAGCAGCAGCAACCCCACCAGCAGAGCAACGACCATCCATAGGGCCAGCGGCGATCTTGTGCTAGCCAACTCGGTAAGCCTCTCGACCAGCCAGTTTATGGGGCGCAGCAGCCACCCCACCAGCTTGCCTACGTCCTCCAGGACTGCCTGAGTTAGTCGGTCCAGAGGGTTTGGGGGCGGTGGTGTAAATTCCCGCTTGGCCAGGATGGCGCTGATGGTGGTTCGCACGTCGTGTTCCGGGGGAAGAGTCGCACCCACCCCTGCAAGCCATCCGCAAGACCCAAGCGCTGCTGCTATGCACAGCCAGGGCCAACGGGCCCCATCCCGCCCTTGGAGCTTGGCTGCTAATTGGCGTCGCCGCATTTTCCGTCGCCGCCTGTTGGCTGCTGGGCAGATTATCCTTCGGCTCGCGGTTTAGCTCAAGCGAGGCGGTGGCGTCATGGCGGTGGCTGCTGCTAAAATCCCTGTTGCGGCCCCACAGCTCGGTGTTCTGCGCTGCTGAGGGGGTAATCGGGATGCCTGCCTTGCTTGTCGCCGCCCTAGTTCTATCCTTGCCTGCTGCGGACCTGAGCGTGTCTATCTCGGACAAGGGCGTCGTCGAGGTCCGGGACGCTGTGGGGCCGCTGGCGCGAATAGTACTGACCGCTCACGGGCCTAACTGGGCAGGCGTCTCTCAGGACGGGCCGGCGGCTCAGGTGGAGCGCGAGGGGGCCGAGGTCCGCGGCGCCATTCCCATGCCCCAAGGCTCCCAGGGAGTGCTTCGCTTCGTTGAGCGGGTCGCCCAGGAAAATGGTCGCGTCCTCCTCGACTATGAGGTTGAGTTTACCGAAGATAGCGCCTTGCAGGGTGCATACGTGAGCGTGTATCTGCCTGTGGAGCGCTTCCTCGGGCGCAGGGCGCGGCTGTTACCAGCCGACGAGGAGCACGTTTTCCCCGAAGACCCTAATGCCCAGCGCTTCTCGGGGCCGGCGAGGGCTTTGGTGTGCGACCTTGGTGACGGCCAGGCGCTTTTCCTAGCCAACATGGCTGGCGAGCGCGTACTGCTTGAAGATATGCGCCGGTTCGGTGGGCCAGTGTATGAGCTTCGTTACTTTCTGGCGCAGGGCAGCGTCGGCGCGGGACAGAGAGCAGTGCGACGGTTCGTGCTGGTCGAGGCTCCTGTCGAGGAGGTGGGCAGGTTGACGGCCGAACTGGCCCCGGAAAGCAAAATTGACCTCTCCCGGCCGTACGCCATCGTCAGCGAGAATGGGAAGGTCCAGGTTGGGCTGGGCAGGGAAGTGCTTGCCACGATGGGCATGTTCATTCACGGCCCCGGCTGGGCGGGAAGCGACCAGGGGGAAGCCCGCTGGTCCGGTGCCTACGGCGGCCACCTTGAGCGCACCTTTGTTGGCGAGCTGGCAGTGGCCAACTCAGGCGGCAAGCGCGCCCGTCTTTACGAGCAAGCGGCGGCCGACAGCCACTCGCTTTCGCTGCGGTATCGCTTCGAGTTCCCGGAGGATACGCCGCTGAACAGCTTTCAGGTATCGGCTTTGCTTCCGCTTGCTGCATGGGTGGGTGCCGAAGTAGTTGGGGAGGGCGGCGAGCAGCTTAGTGTCGTCTTGCCCAAGGAAAAGAGCGGCCCGCATTTGGCCCGCGCCACTGTGAGGCGCGTGACCGTCCGCAAGGCCGGTCTGCCGACCCTGCAGTTCGACTTGGATGAGGGGACGCCCCTGCTGGTTCAGGACAACCGGACGTGGGGGGCCAACGAAGTCGAGCTGCGCTTTATCTTCGGTGCCGGCGACGCTACCACCATCGCCGCCGGCACTAACGTCGAGCGCACCTTTCGCCTGTCCTCTCAGCCATCGCTCCAGCCAGTGGTAGACCCAGGCCTCGTCTACGATGCCTATGACCAATCCGAGTGGATACCCTATACCTTGCCTTGGGATGACTGCCCCGTTGACCTGTCTTTCCTCAACGACAAGCCTGCGGGCAAACATGGCTTTTTAACCGTGCGCGACGGTCGGTTCGTTTTCGAGGACGGAACGCCCGCTAGATTCTGGGGAACCTGTTTTAGCGCCGGTGCGAACTTCCCAACCCACGAACAGTCCGAAATCATTGCCCGCCGCTTGGCCAAGTTTGGCATAAACATCGTCCGTACGCACCACGCCGATGCCAATTGGTCGGAGATGAATTTCTTCGGCAAGACAGCTCAGGGCACGCGCCAGCTCGACCCTGAGGCCATGGACAGGTTTGATTATCTCATTTATTGCTTGGAGCGCGAGGGCATCTACGTCTATCTAGACCAGCTCGTGCATCGCAAATTCACCGAAGCCGATGGTGTTGATTCTGCCGACCAGCTCGAAAATGCGGCCAAGCCCTACTCTAACTTCGATCCCAAGCTTATAGAGCTGCAGCGCGAGTTTTCACGGATGCTTTTTGAGCACGTCAATCCCTACACCGGCCGCGCCTACAAGGACGATCCTGGCATAGTTCTCATGGAGTTCGCCAACGAGAACGACCTCTTTGCCCAAAGCGTGGAGCTTGAACCTTACCGGTCACGCCTCGAGGAGACGTTCCGCGCGTGGGCGAAGGAGCGCGCCCTCGCCGTGCCGGAGGGAAAGGTGGATTTCCGTCAGCGCACCGATGCCGTGATGGCATTTTTGACGGACGTCCAGCGCCGCTTTTACGTGGAGCAGGCGCGGTATCTGCGCGACCAGGTAGGCGTGCGGATACCAATGACCGGCTCCAACTGGTCCATCAACGCGGCCTTGTTGGCCGCCTTGGAGGCGTGCGATTACACCGACAGCCACGCCTATTGGCATCACCCTGCCCGAGACGGCAGTGTGGGCAACACGCCAGCCCTTAGGGTGCCGACCCCCCTCGTGGATGGTCTTTCGTTCAACCGCTTGGCCGGCAAGCCTTTCTTCGTGTCGGAATGGAACGAGCCGTGGCCTAACGAGTGGCGTGCCGAGATGCCGCTATACTTGGCGGCTGCTGCGGCCTTTCAGGGATGGGATGGTCTGGCCATCTACACCCACACCCATCACGCTTCCCGCCTCGCGCAGACCAACTTTCTGTCTGGCGCCTTCGAGGCCTTCAACGACCCTGCTCTCTACGGCCTCTTCCCGCACGCGGCCCTGATTTTCCGCCGGGGCGATGTCTCCGAGGCCCGCGAGCGCTGGGTCATCCTTGTGCCTGAAGATCGCATTGCCACTGCTCGCTCTCTGCGGCCCTGGGGGGATGTGCCGGCCCTCACGGGCACTGCTTTGGCTCATCGCGTGGAGATGGCCCTGGGGCAGGCACCTGCGGGCGCTACGCGCCTCCTCAGCCCAGGCGATGTACCCTTCCCTGGGGAACTTGGCGAAGTGCGGTCTGACACCGGCGAGCTTTATCATTCCTGGCGGCATGGCTACATGACCATTGACACACCGCGCACGCAAGCGGCCCTGGGCTTTCTGGGCGAAGTCGGTGGTATTGCCCTCTCCTCCCTCGAGCTGGAGTGCCGCACCGATTTCGCCACCATTGCGCTTAGTTCGCTGACCGACGACCCCATTGCTCGCTCGAATCGGCTGCTGTTGACCGCCGTCGGCCGAGTGGAGAACTCCGGCACCCGCTACGACCTTCTGCATCGCCGCCTGGTGAACTCCGGCCGTTCGCCTATTTTGTGCCAGCCCATTGTCGCCACCGTGCGCCTTCGCACCGCCAAGGGCACCGTCAAGGTATATCCCGTGCGCCCTGACGGCAGCCGAGGCGAGGCTCTCCAGAGCAGTTATCGCGACGGCCTTCTCACCTTTGAGATAGGCCCCCAAGCCCGCAGCATCTATTACGAGCTGGTGGCTGAATAGTCGTTATTGTTGTGAAGGCGTGCGCCTTCCGGCGGAGAAGGGACATCGGTCTTGCCAGCGCTTAAGCGCCGCGGGTGTTACGTGCATTGAGGTCGAAGGCACACAGTGTCTTTCGCGAGATGCTCGCGAGGGCCGTACTGGCGGCCTTCGGCGTGCCAGTGCTTTGTCTGCTTGGCTGGCTTGGCGGCTGGTGGTGGTACGTCCCTGCGGCCGCCGTCACCATCATTGCCCTGGGCGAATACTACTCTGCCTGCTACGCCAAAGGCTGGCGCCCGTACGCTCTTGCTGGCTACGGATGGGCGCTAGTGTTGTTATATCCTGCGCTATTCGTGCCAGAGCGGGCGTGGACGCTTACGGGCAGCTTGCTGCTGGCCGCAACGCTGAGCCTGTCGGCCCTGGGTCTTATCCCGCCGCGCAAATCCTATGTGGCTAGCGTGGCTGCCACGGTCTTTGGCCTGGCCTATATAGCTGTGCCCATGAGTTTTCTTTTGCATCTGCGGCACGTGGACATCCCGGCCTTGCTGGGCTTTAGTGGCGGTTGGAGTTTTACGCACCGGATGGGAGCGGTATTGCTGGCGTTGCTTCCCGTATGGGCCTCCGACACCGGCGCCTTCCTGGCCGGCGGTCTGTTTGGCCGCCATAAGCTGGCGCCGGTGCTCAGCCCCAACAAGACCGTCGAGGGTGCGGTGGGAGGGCTTTTGTTCACGGTGGCCGCTGCAGTTGTGCTGGGCGTTCCTTGGCTGCACATGCCCGCCGGTGCGGTGCTGCAGTTTGGCCTTCTGGTGGGCCTGGCCTGTCAGTTAGGCGACTTGGTCGAGTCGGCCCTGAAGCGTGACCTAGGCGTCAAGGACTTCGGCACGCTTTTAGGCCCTCACGGGGGCGTCCTGGACCGCTTTGACGGTCTGCTTGTGGCCATGCCTGTCGCGTACCTATATCTGCTGCTCCTGCTTCCGGGCCATGCGAGTACTCCTGGTCTATAACCCCCAGGCCCGCCTTGCGCGGCGCGCCCCCATGGAAGCTATCGAGACCGAGTTGCGTCGCCTGGGCGCCGAGGTGGAGGCCGTCCGTGCGCCCAATGGCCACGCAGGCCGGGCGGTTGCCGAGTCGGCCGCAGTCAGGGGCTTCGAGCGTGTAATCGTTGCCGGCGGCGACGGCACGGTGAATGCCGTCCTCGCGTCCCTGGCGGGCACGCAGGTCGTCCTCGCCGTCATCCCCTTGGGCACCGGCAACGTGTTGGCCCAGGAGATTGGTCTTCGCCCTGGCGACTGGCGCACCGGCTGCCGCGTCGCCCTCGCGCCAGCCACGACAGCCATGGACCTCGGCAGGGCCAACGGGCGCTTTTTTGCAGCCATGCTCGGCGTTGGTTTGGACGCCCGCATCGTTGACGACCTTGCCGACCGGCACAAAACTAACTACGGCCGCGGGGCCTTTGCCCTCCAGTTTCTTCGCAGCCTCTGCCGCTCTCGGCCGGTTCTTTTTCATCTTGACGTTGACGGCGAGGCGATTGAGCATCGGGCTTGGGCTGTCGTCGTCTCCAACACGCCGCGGTATGCCTGGCGCCTGCATTTGTGCCCTGGAGCAAACCCTTTCGACGGACGCTTGGATTTGCTTATCATCAGGCCCATTTCCCGCTTGCGAGTTCTCGCTGAGGTTGGGATATGCTTTATCACGTCTCGTGGCCCCATTCCGTCGGGCTTGGGCCGCCACCTTTTCAGCCGTGCGCGCATCGAAGCCAGCCCTCCGGTGAAATGGCAGGTGGACGGCGATCTTGCTGGCGAGACGCCCCTTGAAGTCGAGGTCGTGCCCGCCGCTTTGCAAGTTGCCGTATGTACCACAGGTCCCTTATCTCGCCTCGCCCAACCCTGACCGCCGGCCGCGCAGGAGACAGGTTGGCTATGTCGAACACGCTCCCCTGCCGGGGCGCGCGAACCATGGCCGCTACAGGAGGGAAAAGAAATGCTCACGGCTCAGGCCGTCATATTCCCTGCTAAAGAGCAGGTCGCTCTGGATGAGATAAAGCTGCCGGAGCCAGGCCCCGAGGACGTGGTGGTGGAAACGGAGTACTCGGGCATCAGCAACGGGACAGAAGGTTGGATACTCACCGCCCGCTACAAGGACACGCGTTTTCCTCTCGTCACGGGCTACCAGAAGGTCGGCGTCATCAGCCACGTAGGGTCCGAAGTGAAGTGCTTTAGGGAGGGCCAGCGTGTTTTTCTGCGCTCGACGAAGGTGGCCGAGGACATCAACGGCATGTGGTACGGGCACACCAGCCGCTCTGTGCAGGATTGGCGCCAGTTGATACCCGTCCCGCCTCAAGCCGATCCTGCTTCGGCCAGCCTTCTGGTCATGCCCGCGGTGGGTTACCATGGGGCGGGTGAACTGGTGAATGTGAGACCTGGTGAGCTTGTGGTGGTTCTGGGCCAGGGGTTGATCGGCCAATTTGCGGCCCAGGTGTGCAAACAACGTGGTTGCACGGTCATCACGGTGGAGCCGCTGCCGGAGCGCCGGCGTCTGTCGGCCGAGCTTGCCGCCGACCATGCTCTCGACCCCAAGACCGATGACGTGGGGGAGGTCGTGCGCTCCATCAAGCCGGACGGCGCCGACGTCATCATTGATACTTCTGCCGTCGCCGATGCCATCAACCAGTCCTTTCTTTGGATGCGCCAGGGCTGCCGCTATTGCTTCCAGGCCTACTACCCAGACTTCACGCCGATAGACATGTTCTGGCCGCACGTGCGCGAGATGGTCGCCTATCACCCGACCAACGTCACCGAAGAAGGCATGCGGCTAATGATGATGTGGATAGCTGAGGGCCGGTGTCAGGTTAGGCCGCTTATTAGCCACGTGCGGCCCTGGTCGGACGCGCCGGAGCTCTTCCTGATGATGATCCGCCGGCCTCAGGACTGCCTCGGCATGGTCCTGGACTGGACGGGCCTGCTGTGAGGCGCTTAGGGCGGCGAGGCCGGCGTAGCCAGCGCGGCTCAGCAACAGACTTCGCCCTTTGCGTGCGTGCGAATCCAACTTATGCCGGAGGGAGCAGCGATGACTACTATGCGGGCGCTCGTTGTCGTGGAGCCAGGGCGGGTCGAGCTTCGCGAGGTGCCCATGCCCCAGCCCGGTCCGTACCAGGCTCTTACAAAAATCGAGGCCTGTAGCTTTTGTTCCAGCACCGACGTGAAGATAGCCGCCGGTGAGCTGCCTTTTGTCAACCAGTACCCATGCATCATTGGCCATGAGGCTCTCGGCCGCGTCATTGAACCGGGGCCGAAGGCACGGTATCTCACCGAAGGCCTACGGTTGCTCCGCTCCACCTGCGCCTATCCCGGCACCATGCTGGGCGAATACCACTCCGGTTGGGGCGGCATGGCCGAGTACGGCTTGGTTACCGACCTTCGCGCCATGGTCGAGGACCTGCAAATCCGCGCCGATCAGCTACCCGCAGTGGAGCAAATGCATCAGCCGGTGCCGCCCGAGATGTCGGCGCCCGACGGGACAATGCTCATAACGCTCAAGGAGACCTTGAGTTCGCTTCAGGACATGGGCATGAAGCCCGCCGCAAGGGTTCTGGTGGTGGGGGACGGTGCTGTGGGTCTGGCCTTCGCATACTGGGCCAAGGTGCTGGGCGCCTCAAAAGCCGTCGTCGCCGGCCACCACGATGTCCGCCTGGCCCAGGCCCGCAAGCTTGGCCTCGATGCCGCCGTGAACTCGGCTGGCACCACGCTCTCCGAAGCTATCGCGTCGGACCCCGCAGCGAGCGGCCCCTTCGACTTCATCATTGACGCCGTCGGTCATCATAAAATCGTCGAAGAAGCCATCCCGCTTCTGGCTCCCTGGGGCACTCTAGCCGTTTACGGCACCAGCGCGCACCTCAAGGCAACCGTGGACGTCATGGCCATCCCGGTCGGGGCACGCCTGCTTCGTGCCTCCACCGACGAGCCGCGCGTTCATACGCAGGTGCTTGAGGCCTGCCGCCTGGGTCTGGTCCGCCCTTCCGATTTCTATAGCCACGTCCTCCCCCTGGAACGAGCCGCTGATGGCTTGGAGCTACTTCGCCGCCGCGAAGCCCTGAAGGTTATGGTCGTCATGGACTGAGCCTTCTCAGCCTCTGCGGTTGGTCTTCGCAGCGTGCGTTGACCGCGGACCCGCAGGCGTGGTACAGTCATGCTTGCGCGGCTCGCCGGAATTGTTAGGCAGCCCGTCGTAGATTGCTCGGAGCAAGCAACAGCAGCACATCGACGTAGCAACGGAGGCAGTTCATGGCGACCTCGGCTGCCGATTTGCGCGGCGCTTCAGCCATTGGCGAGGCCGTTGATCCCCGCAACCGCCTCAACGATCTGTCCAATCGCGAATGGCTGAAGCGGACCAAGAGTGTCTGGTATAGCCAGCCTGGTCCCCGCGATGCCCTGAAGGCTCAGCATCCGGCGACTTTTGCCGAGAGCGACGTTGCTCGCCTCATTGAGCTTTTCACGAAGCGTGGCGAGCGCGTGCTCGATCCTTTCCTCGGCTCCGGCTCGACCCTGATTGCGTGCCTCATGACCCGGCGGCTGGGCTTGGGCATAGAGCTTGTGCCGCGCTGGGCTACCGTTGCCAGGCGACGAGTGCGCGGCTACCTAGCAAGGAGTGGCGGCAGTGCGCAGGAGCCGACCATTGATCCCAACAGGGACATCGTCTGCGGCGACAGCCGCCACGTCCTCGCCGCCATGCCCCCGGATTGCTTCGATTTCGCCGTCACCAGCCCGCCCTACTGGAACATCCTTCACAAGGAGCGCGGCATGAAGCGGGCCCGCGAGCGGCGAAACCTCAACCTTCCCACCCGCTACAGCGACCTTGCCGATGACCTGGGCAATCTATCCTCATACGAGGCTTTCCTGGACGAACTTCACTGCGTCTGGGTCGAGGTAGCTAGGGTTCTCCGGCCTGGCCGTTACCTGGCCGTCATCGTCTCCGACTTCCGTCACGGCGACCGCTACTACCTCTATCACGCCGATACCGCACGGATCATAGAACGCACAGGCCTTGTCCTGAAGGGAACCATCGTGCTGGTCCAGGACAACAAGAACCTCTATCCCTACGGCATCCCCTACACCTTCGTCCCCAACGTTCATCACCAGGTAGTAATAGTGCTCCAGAAGCCGTGTTGAAGTTGAGAAGCTCATTGTGCGGTCAGGAGATGACGTTTGGTCCACCCGTCGTGAGACACAAGGGGTTCTAATTCCCACGCGATTTGAGAAGAAGACAGCCAGGTTTTTCGAGGAGACAGCGCAGGACGGTCTACCTGGTCGGCCTGCGTAGAAGAACGAGCAGTGCCGCAAGGAGGGCCGCCCAGGCGCTGGCGTACAGTACTCCGGCTTGCCACAGCCCGGTGGTGTCGTAGTAGAGCCTCACCCTGTGCCTTCCGGCGGGCAGTACGACCCCGGCGCAATAGCCGTTAACCTTCACCAGGCCTGCGGCTCGGCCGTCCACGGTGGCTCGATGCGCCCGATACAAGGGCACACCCAGGAGCACAAGCGTCGGGCGCCTGCATTCGGCGACTAGGGCGAGTGAGCCGTCGGCCTGCGCCACCACCTGCCTCACTTCGCCGTCGCCCGGCGGCAGCCCGGCGATTCCCGCCACTAGCGCTGACTCGCTTGAGGGGAGCCGCTGCACGTCGGCTGGTTCTAAGTCGTCTGGCCCCACCATCACCGGTTCGCCCGTACATGCTCTCACGGGCGCCTGGGCGCCTGGCACCCGATACAGACCGGAATACAGGGTCTTTTCGGCCAGCCTGCTACCGGTTGGCCGCCTGTCGTGCGGTACGATCGCCCACTTCACGCCCAGGCTCGCCAGCAGCCGATACCCGGCGGCTCGGGTGCGAGGGTCGGCCAGGAGCGCCGGCACCAACTCGCTCATCGTCCTGACTTGAGATGCCAGCGCAAATTGCATTTCACACCGCGCTCCGGTCACACCCCACAGGGCCGACCGGTTGGGCCGCATGGCCTCCCGCTCCGCCATGTAGTACCAAGTTCCATCGCGCGCCCAGCCGCGGTAGCTGGCCGGCGGGCGCTCATGTTCCCGGCAGGCTGGGTCAACGTAGACTGGGCCAGGGTCGCACAGTATTATGCGGGCGGTCTTGGGCGGGGTGCGGTAGTACTCTACGGGCACGGTGGGCAGATAAGAATGGGCATAAAGACCGCCCTCGACGGCGGCGGTTGCCAGGCAGAGGCCTAGCGCGGCACGGGCCAGCCCTGCTGTTCCGGCGGCAAGTAAGGCGGCGCCTGTAAGACCGAAGCCGACCCAGTACGGATCTTGCCAGGATACCCGCCGCAACATCTGGGCGTACTTGTCGGCGGCTTTCTGCTCGGCTGCTTCCGAGTCGGCCTTTTGGGCCGCGAGCACTGCGACGACGAGAGGCTGGCCAACTCGAGCCAGGACGGGCGTGCCTGCCCAGACCGCAAGCGTCACGGCCCCCACCACGGCCGTTCTTCGCCGGGACGCCGCGCCGAGGAGCGTCTCCGCTCCGATACCTGCCAGCCCCGACCAGCTCGCTCCTACGAGCACCAGCCAGCGGGCATGTGCCCGAAAACTTCCCAGGGGCGGCCAACGCCCCAGTAGATAATAAATAGGGTTCTGGCGGGCGGCGGCCATAAAAAAGGCCGCCACAGCCAGGACGGCCAGCGTGGCGGCGAGTCGTCTGTGCTCGGGCCGTGCCGCTGTCAGGCCCAGGACGCCTAACACCAATACCGGCGCTGCCAAGTATCCGCAAACCTCGTAATGGTGCGCCCCGCCGAAATAGTTGTTCTCGGCATAGGAACCGTACAAGAAAGGATGAAGGATGAGCGGCCAGTAACGAGGGTCGAGGGCCATGTCGAAGACGTGATAGCCGGCCCCTCGGGCGGCTCGCACCGAAGCGGCAAAGAGGTCGCGACTGGCCCAATAGGGGCCGAGGCCGAGCCATCCCCCGAAGGCCACCGCGAGGACGGTCCAAGCCGCCAAATGGCTGCGGCGGGCCGCCGGAGGCACGGGGCTGACCAATGCCCAAAGTACGCACGCGCAAAAGGCATAGAAGGGGATCTGCGGATGGCCCGCCAGGAGCATCATGCCCAGCGGGGCGCCGGCCAGCGCGGCCCGCGCCACCGTGGGCTTGTGCCACAGCCAGCTTAGCGCCACCAAGAGCCACGGCAGCCACGCTGCCGCCCACACCACGTGCACGTGCATGACGTGGCCCGCCAGAAAGCCGCTGCCCATGTATCCGATGGCCCCTAGCAGCCGGCTTGCCTCGCTCATACCGTGCCAGCCCAGCAGCGCCCACATGCCCATCCCTGCCAGCACGAAATGAAGCCACGCCGACACCGCAAACCCCCGCTCCGGCGTCACCAGCCCCGTAATATCGAAAAGCTGTAACGGATAGGCCAGCCCTGACTGAACGTCACAGCCCACCGGATAGCCGCCGCCGTAGGTCCACGACCATACCGGCAGAGCGCCCGCCGCCACAGCCTCCCGAAGGCACTTGCGCAGGGGGACGTTCTGTATCGAGGCGTCGTGCCAGAAAAGAGCCTGATTGCCGAAAAGCGTGGGCCAGAAGAGGGCTGTGGCCCATGCGAGGACGACGACAAGGGGCCACCGGCGCTGCACGGTGGATGACGGGCCAGCCACGGACGCGCGCTCAGGCCCGCAGGCCATTCCTCACCACCTGGTGGTATTCCTGCAGGGAACGCACGTCCATGCGGCTACCTTGCAGCGACTCAATGGCCAGAGCCGCCACCATGGCGCCGGCCATGGTGGTAATCTGCGGCACGCCGTGGAGTAGGGCTTCGGCGCGGATCCGCTGCATGTCCGCACGTGGCTCCGCTCCTGATGGAGTATTGATGATAAGTTGGATACGTCCCCGACGTATGAGGTCAATGGCATTTCCGCGGCCGCTGGGGCCTGAGAGCCTGTCAATCTCGTTGGCTTCGATACCCGATCGCCTCAGGGCGCGGGCCGTACCTTCGGTGGCGACAATGCTGAAGCCAAGGTGGCGCAAGTGCTTGGCCAGGAAGATGGCATCGCGCTTGTCCTCGTTGCGCACGGACAGGAAAATGGTTCCTCTAAGGGGCAGGTCGTTGCCGGCAGCGATGAAGGCCTTGGCGAAGGCCGCGCCAAAGTCGTCGTCTATGCCCATGACCTCACCCGTGGACTTCATCTCTGGCCCCAACAGGTAGTCAATGCCCGTGAACTTGCTGAAGGGGAACACGGGCACCTTAACGGCCGTGTGCTCGGTCTCGATTTCGCGGGTGAAGCCCAGCTCGCGGAGGCTGCGCCCGAGCATTATATGGGTGGCGATTTTAGCTAAAGGTACGCCAACAGCCTTTGAGACGAAGGGCACCGTCCGCGAAGCCCGCGGGTTGACCTCCAGCACGTAAAGCTGGCCGCCCTTGATGGCGTACTGGACGTTCATAAGGCCCCGCACGTTCAACTCCCGCGCCAGAGCCTTTGTCTGACGCATGATTTCTTCCATCTGTTGGGGAGCCAGGCTGAAGGGCGGCAGGACACAAGCCGAATCGCCGGAGTGAATGCCAGCTTCCTCTATGTGTTCCATTATGCCGCCAACCACGCACTGCTCTCCGTCCACCACCGCGTCCACGTCTATCTCGATGGCGTCTTCGAGGAACTTGTCTATGAGCACAGGGGCTTCCGGCGCCGCTTCGACTGCCTCCTCCATATACTCCCGCAGCATGTCGTCGTTGTAGACTATCGCCATTGCACGCCCGCCGAGCACGAAGCTCGGCCGGACCAGTACAGGGTAGCCTACTTCATTTGCCACCCTCACCGCTTCGTCTACCGTTACGGCCGTCCCGTTGGCGGGCTGAAGGGCGCCGATGCGTCGCAGCATCGCGGCGAAGAACTCCCGGTTCTCGGCCCGCTCGATCATTTCGGGCTGCGTGCCGAGAATGGGCACGCCGTGGCGTTGCAGGCCGAGGGCCAGGTTTAGCGGCGTCTGGCCCCCGAACTGTACAATAACGCCGTGGGGTTTCTCCTTGTCCGTGATGTTGAGCACGTCTTCGAGGGTAAGAGGCTCGAAGTAGAGTTTGTCCGAGGTGTCATAGTCTGTGGATACGGTCTCCGGGTTGGAATTCACCATGATGGCATCATAGCCGGCTTCTTTGAGGGCGAAGGCAGCGTGGACACAGCAGTAGTCAAACTCGATGCCCTGGCCAATGCGATTAGGACCTGCGCCCAAAATGATGACGTTGGGCCGTTGGCTGGGCCGGAACTCATCTTCTTCTTCGTAGGTGAGATAATAGTAGGGCGTATAGGCTTCGAATTCTGCCGCGCAGGTGTCCACCAGCTTTACCGTGGGTTCGATGCCCAGCTGCTGGCGGCGGCGACGCACTTCATCCTCCCTTGCTCCCACCAGCACAGCTATCTGGCGGTCCGAGAAGCCCCAGCGCTTGGCCTCCCTTAACTTTTCTGGGGGCAGGCGTTCAAGCCCAGCGCCTGGCTCGGCGTCTTCCTGGCCCCTGCGCTTTGGATTGTAATCCGCCAGTTCGTCCTGCATGCGGATGATGTCATGGCACTGCCAGAGAAACCAGGGGTCTATGCCCGTTATCTCGTGCAGCTCGTCCACCGAGAAGCCGCTGCGCATGGCAGAGCGGATTTGGAAGAGGCGGTCGGGGTGGGGGCGGCTGAGAGCCGCCCGCAGCTCCTCGACGGGCATGCGGTCGTAGTGGCTGCCCTTGCCGTCGGCCCCCAGTCCGAAGCGGCCTATCTCGAGCCCGCGAAGAGCTTTTTGGAGAGCCTCCTTGAAGGTCCGGCCGATGGCCATGACCTCGCCCACGGATTTCATCTGGGTCATCAGGGTTGGGTCGGCCCCTGGGAATTTCTCGAAGGCCCAGCGGGGTATCTTGACTACTACATAGTCTATCGTCGGCTCGAAGCACGCCGGCGTCTCGCGGGTGATGTCGTTGGGTAGCTCGTCGAGGGTGTAGCCAATGGCGAGCTTGGCGGCAATTTTGGCAATTGGAAAGCCCGTGGCCTTTGAGGCCAAAGCCGACGAGCGCGAAACCCGCGGATTCATTTCGATGACTACCATCCGGCCCGTTTTCGGGTGCACGGCGAATTGGATATTGCTCCCGCCGGTATCCACGCCGATTTCTCGCATGACCGTTATGGCTTGGTCGCGCATTATTTGGTACTCGCGGTCGGTGAGCGTCTGGGCTGGGGCAACTGTTATCGAGTCGCCGGTGTGAATGCCCATAGGGTCGAAGTTTTCGATGGGGCAGACGATGACTACGTTGTCCTTGCGGTCGCGCATTACCTCCAGCTCGTATTCCTTCCAGCCGATGACCGACTCCTCGATGAGAATTTCATTCATGGGGCTGGCGTCGAGACCTCGCGCAGCCAGTTCTTCGAGCTGGTCCATGTTGTAAGCCGTCCCGCCGCCGGTGCCTCCCAAGGTGGCTGAAGGTCGGATGATAACGGGAAAGCCTATCTGCTCCGCGACGCGTTTGGCCTCGCGGAGGTTGCTGGCGAAGTCGCTCTTCGGCACGTCCAGCCCGGCGCGGGTCATTGTGTCCTTGAAAAGCTCCCGCTCCTCGGCCTTGCGGATGGCCATCCTGGAGGCACCGATGAGCTGCACGTTGAACCTGGCGAGCACGCCTGCCTCGGCAAGCTGAAGGGCGAGGTTCAGCCCCGTCTGGCCGCCCAGCGTGGGCAAGAGGGCATCCGGCCGCTCCCGCTCAATAACACTGGTGACACTTTCGACCGTCAGTGGCTCGATGTATGTGCGGTCGGCCATTTCTGGGTCGGTCATGATGGTGGCCGGGTTGGAGTTAACGAGGACGACCTGAATGCCCTCTTCCTTGAGGGCCTTGCATGCCTGAGTGCCTGAGTAGTCGAACTCGCAGGCCTGCCCGATGACGATGGGGCCTGAGCCGATTATCAGCACCTTCGAGATGTCATCCCGTTTCGGCATCGTCGTTTTCCCCGCCGTATCCCTAGGCTAAAGCTGCACCCACACCGCGGTCTGAAAGCTGTTCCACCAGACGCCGAGCCGCTACCGCCGCCGCATCAGCATCCAGCTGCGCCTCCGGCTTCGGCATTCCAAGGGCTTCATATTTGCTTTGTCCCAGGGGGTGATACGGCAGCACGTCAACGGACAGCTCAAGCTCCGCCGCTAACTCGCACAGCCCGGCGAAGTCTTCCGAGCGGTCGTTGACGCCCGGTACGAGAGGATACCGGAGGATGATTTCGATGCCTGGCCGTTCGGCTCGAAGCTTGCGTAGGTTGGCGAGTATCCGCGCGTTGCCGACGCCCGTGGCCTGCCTGTGACGCCAATCGTCAAAGCTCTTGATGTCATACAACACAAGATCCACGCCTGCCTCCACAACGCCGGCCAGGACGTGCCACGAGGCCTCGCCGCTGGTGTCCAGAGCTACATGCAGCCTCTCGGATTTCATCGCCCGCACCAGGGCCTCGGCAAACTCCGGCTGGGCCAGTGGCTCCCCGCCCGATAGAGTGACCCCGCCGCCCGACGTTTCGTAGAAAGGCCGGTCGGCAAGAACCTCCTCCACAACCTCCTCCACCGACATTTCCTTGCCCACCACTACGAGGGCTTCTGCGGGGCAGACCTCGGCGCACGCACCACATAAGTTGCACGCGTCGCGGTCCATGCGCCAACCCTGCTCCGCGCTCAATTCGATGGCACCGATCGGGCAAACCTGGACACACCCACCGCAAAAGATGCACTTGTTGCCGTACCGTGCCAGTTGGGGACTAAAGCCTTGCGACTCGGGGTTATGGCACCAGAAGCACCGCAGGGGACAGCCCTTGAGGAATACCGTTGTGCGCACGCCTGGGCCGTCGTTTATCGAGAAACGCTGAATGTCGAAGATAAGTCCACGGGTCAACTTTGCAAACCCGCCGCGAATCCTAACCACACCTGCCGCCGGCGTCAAACTGTTTCTTCCGCCACGGCTGGTGGTGTCCTATGCGAGCCTCAGCTTTTCTTCGAATTGCTTCTCACAAAAGAGGCTCTCCAAAGGCACCTGGTTGCCCAGGGCACGAGGACGGCGTTTTTCTCTTTCCCCGAAATGGCAGATGGCCAGCAGTTTCAATGCGCGGCCGGCAGGTCCTGGCGACCTGCAGCGGAACTGTGCAATGGTGACGTGTTCATGGAGAGTATTCCTAGCTTCAGCGCGCCCTTGCCGGGGCAAGTGATTTTCGGCAGCGGCCGAGTGGCCGAGCTGGGGGATGTCGCGGCCGGGTTCGGCAGCCGCGCGCTGCTGGTGATTGGGGGCACGTCGCTCCGGCGTTCCGGCTACTTGGCGCACATTGAGGCTGCGCTACGTAACGGCGGCGTTGAATGGGACGTCCTCTCCGGCGTACCCGCCGAGCCTGGTGTGGAATGGGTGGATGAGGGTCGGCAAAAGCTGCGAGCTTTGTCTGCGGAGATGGTGATTGGCGTAGGCGGCGGCAGCGTCCTAGACGTCGCGAAGGCCATCGCGGCTCTCGCCAAAGAAGAAGCGCCGTGCGTGGCCTTCCATCGCGGCGAGGCGAAGGTCACTCGCAGAGGCCTGCCGTGCATAGCGCTGCCAACGACGGCGGGAACAGGTGCCGAAGCCACCCCCAACGCTGTCCTTAGCGACCGCGAGCGCCGCGTCAAGGCCTCCCTTCGTGGCGGCGACCTCCTGCCGGCCGTTGCCCTCGTTGACCCCCAGCTCACCCTTTCCTGTCCCCCCGACGTGACCGCTTATTCGGGTCTGGATGCCATCTCTCAGGCTCTGGAGTCGTGGGTTTCCGTTGGGTCAAATCCCTTCAGCGACATGTTGGCTCTCAAGGCCCTTCGGCTCATGGCTCCAGCCCTGCCGCAGGCCGTCGGTGATGGCGCCAACCTTTCCGCGCGGGAGGCGATGGCTCTGGGCAGCCTTTTCGCCGGCATGGCGTTGGCATCAGCCCGCCTGGGCTTGGTTCACGGCCTAGCGCATCCCATCGGGGAGCTTTATCACCTACCCCACGGATTGGTTTGCGGGCTGCTTATGCCCTCGGTGATGGAGTTCAACCTGCCGGTGGCCGCCGGCAAATATGCCGCGGCGGCGCGAGAGCTGGGCCTGTGTGGGCCCGGCAGCAGCGACGAAGAAGCCGCGGAGACCCTCATTGCCTGGTTCCGGTCGCTATTGGCCCAGCTTGGGGTAGGTCGGCCGCTGGGCGAATATGGCCTCTCAGCTAGTGACTTCGATTTCATCATACAGCAAGGCCTGCCGGCAGGCTCGACGAAGCACAATCCTCGCCAGCCAACGGCCAGCGACCTGCAGGCCCTCTTGCAGCGCCTGCTTAGCGCTTACTGAGCGATGTTGGTGACTGTGATGCGAGAAGCCCTCTCGCCGCTTACGCTTCTGGCTTGCCTGGGCGCCTTGGCCGGTGGCTGCGACGCTGGCCACTGTGCGCCACAGGTGACCCATCGGGTGACGGCAACAATCCTTACTCTGGAGACGGCCAACTGGCACTTGGACCTGGATGCGGTGACCGGCGCGGTCAGGCGCTTTGGCAAGCCGGACGCGCCGCCGCTTATTATTGGTGGTGGCGAGGGCCTTTGGCGGATAGCCTTTCGCGATGGCACCGAGCTGTCGGCTGCGCAGGCGTCGGCGGTTCACCCCCCCGAAGTAACCTTTGACGATGCGGCGGGCCTGCTCACGTTGTCATGGCGGACCGAAAAGGCCGATGTTACCGTCCAAATCCTGGCGCGCACCGATGGCGTCGAGCTGCGGGCGAGGGTGAACTGTCGTTCGGCGTCTCCCGTACTCACGCTTGTCTTACCTAGCCGGTGGGCCTTTTCGGCGGACGGCCTCCGCCTGGTTACCTGGCCCGAGAGTATTGGGCTCGGCCTCACGCGCCAATGGTTTTCGGCGGCGAGCGGCCCGGAGCCGTCGCGCTGGGAGGTTCAAGCTCTTGGTGACCGGCTCATGCGGCGCCTGGTGGGATTTGGAGCGAGAATGCTGCCGCTGCCGGGCACGCCCCGCCCCTTGCGCGTCCGCGACGAGGGGCGCGCCGTGTTAGGGGAGGAGCTGTCGCGCAGCCTTACTGGCCGCGAGGTTGTTTGTCTTCGGCCACCAGATGGCCCGGCCGACGCCGTGCTGCTCGAAAACGATGACGGCCCCTTCCTGTCGGCCTTTCGGTTGGGCGGCAGGGGCTGGTTCACCTATTTTGCTGGCCCGACGAAATCCGAGACCATTCTTCCGTGTGCCCTGGCCCTGATTCGTGCCTGGGCGCCCAAGCTTGAAAACGGTCGTCTGGTCCTGATAAACCTGCGCGGGCGCACTTCTGGCGGCTGGAGCGAGGTGAAGATGGCGGAATGGGAGCAGGCCCTGGCGGGGCGGCCTGGAGGTCTAACCCTCGCTCCCGCGCGCTCGGCGCAGCAACTCAAGGACCTTTTGGCGCCGCCGACGGCTGTAGTTGTGAACCCTTACGCCGAGTGCCTACCCGCAGACACGACTGACGATGCCGAGGCTCTTGTGGATGCCATCAAGCGCTTCGTGGCAGATGGCGGGCTATGGATTGATGCGGGCTGCTATCCCTTCTACTACATTCTGAAACCGGCCGCTTATGGTGTTTTGCAGGTGGCCTACCCGCCGTGTTTTTCCGACTTTGTGCACATTGACAGCGCCCGTGGCCAGTTAGCTATCTATGCTGTCCGCTCCGAGGGGGAAGTCTTCGTGCCGGCTGAGCTGGAGCTAGCCGGTGGCAATCTTGATGGGGAGGAAGTAGGCCTGTACGGGCATCAATTTCGCACCTGGGTGGCCCCAGGCGAGACTTGGGACGCTCCGGTGGTGGTCCTCTCCCTTGGGCAAGATCTCAAGGCTGCTGCCCGCCAGTACGCGTCGGCGAACGGCTTTACCCGCGCTCTTCCCGACAAGATGCCTCCTGCTAAGCTCGACGCCTTCTTGCGGAGCGTGTTGGTTCGGCTGGCGGGCTATGGCAAAACTGCAGCCGACTACTTAGCGTACCTCGGTCAGCTACCCTCACCTTGCATCGTTCACATGACCGAGCACCTAAACGTTGGTTTCGACAAAGCCTATCCGGATTATCTGCCGCCGCGGCCCGATTTTGGCACCATGGACGATCTGCGCGCCCTCTACCGCCGCGCCCGCGAGCTGGGCCTGCTCATGATGCCCTACGTCAACCCGACTTGGTGGTGCGACCAGTCCGAATCGCTTCGTCGGTATGGCGAGGCTGCCCTGGCCCTGGCCCTGGACGGCAAGCCGTATCGGGAGTGGTACGGCACGAACGGCGGCTGGTCAATTTGCGCCTTTCATCCGCTCGTGCGAGACCTGGATGACCGTTGCCTGCGTGACTTCGTGGACGACCTGGGCAGTGACCTTCTCTTCCAAGACCAGGTTGGCGCCCGTGGTTTCATCTACGACCTGAATCCTGCCTCGCCGACGCCCTACGGCTACACTGAGGGCCTCCTCGCCTTGGCTCGCCATGACTCGCAGCACGTGCCGCTCAGCACCGAGCGGGGTTGGGACCGGCTCATCAACTACGAGACCCAGTTCTGCGGCGTCGCTTGGGCTGCCGTGCCCGCTCCCCATGGTGGCTTCTGGTCACCTGCCTTCTGGGATCTTCACGGTGAGGGCGAGTGGCAGCTCTCGCCCCTGGCGCTCTACCTTGCCCACGACAAGGTGGCCTTCGCCCTTCACGACCTGGGTCATTTCTGCAACGGCGAGCCGGAGCTGGCGATGCTTCTGCCTTTGGGCCACCAGCTTTCCTTCGCGCTACCCGTCGGCTCACCCGCGGATAGTCCGGACTGTCGGTGGCTGGCCTGGCTGGACGTGCTCCAAAAACATGTCATCGCGCGGCTCATGCCTCTGCCGTTGGAAGATTTTGCTCACCTGAGCCAGCTTGCTGTGCGTGCCCGATATGGCGACTGGACGGTGGAGGGCAGCATTGAGCAACGGCCCGTGGAGGTAGGGGAGGTTATCCTGGCTGCCCCAGGCTGGCACGCGCGGCTGAGGGATGGCTCGGTCGAGGCGGGGCGGCTCTTGCGCTATGCTGGCCGGGATTACGTCGGGCCCTTGGAGTTTGTGCGGGAGCGTAAAGCCGACGGCGATGACTGGTGGCTGTACGGCTCGGAGACGGTGTTGCTGCCGGCCGAGGACGCAGCGTCGGCCGCGCGATTGGACGAGTCAGGGCAAACGCCCTTGTCCATTGTCGAGGAGGCCGGAAGGCGCTGGGTGCGGGCGGTGCCTTCGCTTGTGGGTCAGGCACCGCCGGCGGCACTTGTTGATAAGCCGCCTGCCGAGTGGCCCCAGGCGCCCAAGTACGTCGGGCTTATCAATCTCGTGCCTGACGGTCCTAGCCCAGCCTGGGCCGACGCCGGCTCTGCCCAGTGGCGCGAAGCCCTGGCCGCCTCGCCTCTGCTCTCTCGCCAGCTCCTAGAAATCCGCGACCTCACCGACCCCGAAGATGTTCTGCGGGCCTGCGCCCAGCCGCGCCAATGGTTCGCCATAATCAATCCTTACGGCGAGGTTTTTGCGGTGCCGGCGCCCCACCGCGTGGAGGAGATGCTGCAGGCAATCCGGCAATACATCGCGGCTGGTGGGATTTGGTGGGAGACTGGCGGCTTTAGCTTCTTTTATCCGTGCTGGCCGGTTCGTGAGGGTGGGCGGATAGTGGGCTGGCAGCGTGGGGCAGGCATCGGTGGCCTCAGCCAGGTTGTCGGCACGCCGATTACCCTGGCCGATGACTACCCTAGCGAGCCGCTATCCCTGACGCCCGCTGCCCAAAACTTACTCTCAGCGGAAACGCGGGAGAAACTCGTGGGCGCGAGGGCTTCGGTCAACCGGCCACTGCCGGAGCGATATGGCGCCTGGGCGCTTTTACAGGGCGCGACGGGGCCCTATATAGCAGGCTACCGAGTGGGCGGCTGGGGATACCTATTTCGTGTCGGCGGGCCGGGACAGATTTCGCTCACCTTGCCCTTCGTCGAGGCCACGCTTACGTATTTGTTCCGGACGCCGCCACGTGATTGGCCTCCTGCCCAGCCGCCGCACGTTTGGCGGGTGCGGACGCGAAAGTGAGCTGGGGGTGGCCGCCGGCTTTGTTCTGCCGTCGAGGGGCGGATGGTTACGGCTTGCCCAAAAGCGCATAGGCTGTTTTTCTGCGTGGCCTGGCTTTGCCGCCTGGATAGGCCTGTGCGCTCCTTTGCCGAAGGTTCGGGTTTCCGATGGCGCTTTTCGTGTGCTTTGACTTGTGGCAGAATGGTTTGGCTGTTGCTACTGAGGAAGGCTCATGACCTCGGCTGTGCGCGCAGCCTCGGAAGCACGGGTCCGGACGTCTAGCATTGTTCTGGGCGTCTTTTTGGTGCCCGTGGTGACCTTCTGGGTGGCCAGCATGGAGAATGTCTATGGCGGCCGCCCCACCTACCTCTCGATTTTCTTTCACGCCGTCATACTGTTAGCTGTGCTGGTGTGGCTGAATGGCCTATTGCGCATCTTGGCCCCGCAGAAAGCCTTCACCCGCGCGGAATTGCTCCTCATTTACGCTATGATAGGCGCCTCCAGTGGCATTGTGGGCGACCAGTTCCTGTCCATCCTCGTACCATCCCTGGCTTATCCCTTCCGCTACGCCACCGACGCCAACAAATGGGAGCAGATACTTCTGCCTTATCTGCCCCGCCATGCCGTGGTTTCCGACCCCGTGGCCGTACGCAACTTCTACGAGGGCGGCAGCACCCTTTACATGATGGCCAACCTGCGCCCCTGGCTTACCCCAGCGCTGCTCTGGGCCACCTTCATCGCTCTCACGCAGCTCATGTGTCTGGGCATCAATGTGCTAATCCGGCGCCAGTGGACTCAATACGAGAAACTCAGCTTCCCCCTGGTTGTGCTTCCGATGGAGATGACGACGTCGGGCCGCGGGTCTTTGTGGCGCAATAAGCTGATGTGGATTGGTTTTGGCCTCTCGGCCTTCATTGACCTTTTCAATGGCCTCTCCACCTACTGGCCTTCCTTTCCCCGTATTCCCGTCAAGGTGCGATGGTTGTCCTTCGGCTCACGTTTTGACGCCGCCCTCACCACCACTGGCATTGCCTTTTACCCCTTTGTCATAGGCACGGCTTTCCTGCTACCGGCTGACCTGACCTTCTCCACGTGGTTCTTCCTGCTGTTTTTCCGTCTGCAGCGCTTTATTTTTGCGGCCTTCGGCTATCCGTCGCCTTATCCATGGCAGTCCACGAGCCGTAGCGTGGCGCCGGCCATGCTGGAGCAGGGCATTGGCAGCTATATGGCGGTAGTGGTCTTTGGCTTGTGGGCAGCCCGCCGGCACCTGGCTGCCGTCTGGAGTGTTGTGACGGGCAGCTCGAAGCCCGACAGCCAGGAGGTGGCTGCCCTTTCGCCAGCCGAGGTACTTGAATATCGTCTTGCCTTTGCTTGCCTCGTCGTCGGTCTGCTGCTGACGACGGCCTTTGCCTCCACCCTCGGCATGCCCACCTCGATTGGCTTCATCTACATGGTTCTATACTTGGTCATTTGCACGGCCATAGCCAAAATTCGGGCAGAAGCCGGAGCGCCCACTCACGGCTTTCACTTTGCGGGCCCCGACCACGTCATCCTCACAATCTTGGGGCCTGACCGCATGACCCGTCGCGAAATGGCCGCCTTCGGCCTGATGTTCGGTTTCAACCGCGCCTACACCGGCATCCCGATGCCCCACCAGCTTGAGGGCATGAAGATGGGCGAAATGCTCGGCGTCAATCGCCAGCGGTTGACCGGCGCCCTGGCCTTGGCCACCATCACCGGCTGCTATGCCGCCTTCTGGGCGCTTTTGCATCTATGTTTTCGTGAGGGCGTTGAGCAGATGGGCCACCCTGTCCACGACCTCTCCCCACAGGGCTGGCAGCTCGTCAATTCCTGGCTCGTCAATCCCCAAGGGCCAAACTGGCCTGGCCTCGGCGGTATCGTCGCAGGCTTTCTGTTCTCCACTTTCCTCATGGCCATGCGCTTCCGCTTTGTATGGTGGCAGTTCCATCCCATCGGCTACGCCATCGCCGCCGACTGGACGACCGGCCTCATCTGGATGCCCCTCATGTTCGGTTGGCTCGCCAAAGTGGCCGTCATGCGCTATCTCGGCCCGAAGGCCTACCGCCAAGCTCTGCCCATTGCCCTCGGCCTCATGTTGGGCGAGTTTGCCGTCGGCGGTTTCTGGTCGGTCTTCGCCGTCCTCACCCGCAAGCCCCAGTACTTTTTCTGGACCTGAGGGCCCAGGCACGTGGCTTTCCTTGGGTGCCTCTTGTTCCTGCCATCGCTGTATCTTCTGGCTGCAAAGCGTCTCACCGTGGAACGCCTCAGCTCCCTCGCCGTGTTGTGGCTTGCAGAGGTTTTTGTCTGTCCGATATTTTCTCCGCGCCCGCTCCAAGACGGCCGAAGCCCCTTGTGCCCCCACGTGAGAGCTGGTCCGGCCGTTTGTCGCGTCCGAAGCGGAGGGTGGTCTCTGCCGGCGGACAAGTCGCCCTGCGTCCTAGGGACAACCGGTCGCTCCCGCGCGCCTGTGGGCAGAAGGTTCGGTTGCAGTCGTGGCCGCCGAAGCCGGCCGTCCCTTTCGCGTGCCTGTGGTCAGAAGAGGAAGAAGCGCGTGCCGCGGGTAGCGGTCACCCAGGAGATGATGACCCAAATGGCTCCGGCCAGGAACTCCCCAACAACCAGGCCGAGGAAAAACTGCCGCGCCCGCCGATATGAGCGCACGGTGGCATAGCGCATGATGGCCATCTTGAACAGCCACCCAATCAGCGTGGAAAACCATAGCTGTATCATGGGCCAGCTCGGCCCCATGGCATAGCCCAGGGGATGAAAGGGCCACCAGGTGAATCGTGTGCGGGCTATCGAAAGCAGCCACGTGATGACGAACCCTGCTATGATGCAGGCCCACCCAGCCGCCGTCGGCCGCCGCGGCTCCGAGAGCACCTGCATCAAAGTAGTGAAGGGCTGCCTAGGGCTGGCCTTGCAGAACCACGGCGACAGCGTCACGCCGCCGAACCGGAAGGCCGTATACATCATTGAACTGTAGGAAGCCACGATGGCCACCAGTACAGCCAGGGCAAGGGCCGGCATTAGCCGGCGCGCATCTATCCCGGTCTCGTCGGCGATCTTGTAGCTATCCATGAAGCTGGGCATGATGAAGGTCCGCAGGTCGAGCATGAATACCCGCTGAAAGAAAGCGTGGACGGTCAGGTCTTGCGGGGTCAGGAAGCTCGTGCCCACCGTGTTGGCATAGATGTCGGTCGGCCGGAAGGGCGCCTGCACGAAGAGCAGTCCGCCTTCGCTTATAAGCCGCGCCAGCACCAAGGAAACCATAAACAGCAGCAGGATTGAGACCACAGCGACCCAAGCGCGGCAACCCGCCAGGCTACACCAGATGGCTATTCCTGCGACGCCCCCCAAGAAGCCCCAGACGGCCAGGCGGTAGGGCATGGGTTCGTCGCTATCGTCTATCGCGACCGCCTGCGGCCCGCCGAAAGCCTTCTCCAACATCTGCGCGATTTGCCGCCTCAGCAAGTTGACCAAATACCCGCACACCAGCACGAAAGCCCCAAGCATCTGCAGGGCGTTCTCAGGCCGTGTGGGATAGTCCGGCAGGGATGGTACTCGCACTCCGGCTGCGAAGAGCGCCACTGAAAGCAGGTTGAACAGAAGGAAGAAGAACCAGAGGCTGAAGGACAGATCCGTCGCTAACAGGAAGCTGAAGCCGATGATGCTGAAGTGGACGATCGCCACCATGATGCCAACTTGATTCCACGGCGCGCTGCGGAAGTATGGATTGAGGCTCCAGGAAAGAGTGATGCCGGGGACTACCGGGAAATAGCGGTGGAGCCCGTTCCAAGAGTGGATTACAAGCGGTATGGCGGCGGCAATCCACGTAAGCCGGCTGCGCAAGAAGGGACTCACCACTGCCCCGTCTTCTTCAACCATGTCCAGCGGCAACTGCACTAAGGGGAAGATGAGGTGCTCATTTTTCACCCATTGGCGCCGCAGGGCGACCGTTATGCACGCATAGCTCCAGAAAATCAGCAGCGCCACGACCGTCCAGGCCAGCGTCGGCACCAGCCACGGCCGCCAGGGCACCGCCTCTCCAGGTCTTAGGCCCTCGTAGAACGCGCGGGTAGCGAAGTCGTCAGTGGGGGCGAGCCAAGACGGTATGTACTTATAAAAGGTTTCTGCCCACTTGTTCTCGGGCGAAGCGAAGTACCGGTAACCTGCCAAAGTGGGGAAGAGGTATTCGGTAAGCTGGAAAGAGGGAATACCGCTGCCGACCAGGGTCATCGTGTAGATGACCATCAGCTCGCGTGCCGAGAAGGCTTTGCGCGGCGCGAATCTTTTCAGCAGTGCATTCACGACCCCCACCATGACCAGCAGGAAGAAGAACACGACGATGGGAAGGTGACAGCAGGAAATCCATGTTCCTTCTAGGCGGTTGTCCGAATAGGGGATAGCAATCCCGGCGAGGGCTGTGAAAAGCGCACCGGCTACTACCGCCCGCGCCGTCACCCCGGAGGGCTGGGCAGGCGCGGCAAAGCGCTCAGGGCCTCGCGTTGGTGCGTCCATGGCGCTGTCTCACTGCTCACACAAGGAGAAAGACTGCGCCAGGGGCCTGAAGTCCTTCGGCCCCGGCCCGCTGCCCACAAGACTATCACAGCGTACCGAGGCGCTGCAATGCGGCCGAATAGCTTTGAAACATCCCGCCGGAAATGTTTCAAACCCGCGCCCTCTTGCCTGAAGAATGTTTCTCTGCTATGCTAAGACAAGAAACCGGGGCCGCACCTAAGTCTGCACTACGCCGCCATGGCGCCGCGCCGCAGCACCGCTGGAAGCTCTGTACAGGTTCGTCTAGCATCGGACGAGCTAAACCTGGTAGAATTTCCCTTCGCTCTCCTCTCCGACCGCCAGCGGCCAGACGGCAACACCTTGGTTTTCAGTGACGAAATCCGCGGCCCCGATGGCCAGCCTGTCACCCGCCTCTGGACTGTCACGGGCGCCGAAGAGTTCGGCTTGCCCACTGCCACGGACGAGCTGGTGTATTTGGTGCTCACCGAAGTAACGCGGGCCGCCGGCTTCCAGTCGCCTAAAGTCCACTTCACCCGCTATGACCTCCTAAAGCGCCTCGGTTGGCCCGATAAGGGTAGCTCTTATACCCGCTTGCATCGCGCCCTCGACCGCCTCCTCGGTGTCACCATTACTGCCATCCGCGCTTTCTACGACCGCGCCGCTCACACGTATGTGGACGTGGGCTTTCATATTCTGGACGACTATGCCCTTTTCGACGAGCCCCGTGGGCGCAAAGGACCTCACGACGAGCCTCCCCGCAGCTATATCCGGTGGAACAAAACCATCTTTGCTTCCTTCCTGGCTGGCTATGCCAAGCGGCTTGACTTAGGCCTCTACCTGCGGCTGCGCAGCGCAGTCTCTCGCCGTCTTTACCGCTACCTCGACAAGAAGCGCTACGACGGCAAGAGTCAGTTCCGCATCGGCTTGGAGAAGCTGGCCTTTGAAAAACTGGGGATGAGCCGTACCTATTTTCACAGCCACATCCGCGCCGAGCTGGCCCGCGCTCACGAGGAACTTTTGCGCTGCGGTTTCTTGCGCGGTGTGGACTATGAGGCTTCGCGGACGACTGGCGAACCGCTAGTAGTGTACCGCTTCGGGCGAGTGCCTCAGCCATCCGAAGGGCAAGAGGAGGTCGCTCGGCTCATTGAGCTGGGGGTAGCCGAGCCGGTGGCCGTCGAGCTGGTGACGACGGACGTCGTTGCGGTCCGCGAACAGCTTGCCTTGCTCCCCTTCAGGGACGCCCGCGATCCAGCAGCGCTCATTGTGACAGCGGTACGCGAGCGTTGGCCTGAGCCGCCGGCGGCGCGGGCGGCCAGGGCTCGTGATGTTCCTACTGCCGCTGATGACCAAGGTTCGTGCCAGCAGCCTCGCCAGGCCGGCTTCGATGTTGATGCGGCCCTCGGTCGCCTGTCTCCAGCGGCCAGGGCCGAGCTTGAGCGCCGTGCCGCCGAAGAAGTCCGTCGCGAAAATCCCCAGGTCGCCAGGTATCCAGATTCGGCGGCCTTCCGTGCCCTCGTTCGCCGCAGGCTTGCAGCAATCCTGGCCGCCCAAGGTGCGACTGAATAGCCTCCCGCGCTCCGCCTTGCCTGCCTCTCCAAAAGGTTTGCTGCGGCCCTGTGGTCCCCGCCTGTATCCCCGCAGGTCTAACGCACTCTGCGCCGCCCGAGGCTAGAGTGTGTTGATGCGTCTGGCTGCGGCTGAGAGCAGTCTGGCTGAGCGGCGCTTTGTTCTTTTTGCGGGTGGGCCGTCATCAGGCGTGATGAGGTGCTGGCACTCGCTATGCAATCAGTCGTCGAGGAGGGGAAGCTGCCGCTCCGGTTGCACATCGGAGGCGAGGCCGTGGCGGATTTGTTCGATTAGTTCCTGCAGGTCTTCAGGCTCGCGGATGGGACGCGCGCCTGCTCGAAGGAGTTGCCGGCAGCCGATGCCTTCCGGCAGTTCCTCGGGCCATTGTACGGCCGCCACGATCCGCCCCTGCCGCTTTGCGTCGTCTGCGGTAACTAGTGCCCCGCCCCTCGCCCGTGCCTGGACGACTATTACTGCCCGTGCCAGACCGCTCGTGAGGCGGTTGCGGGCCATGAGGTGGGGCAGACTTTGCTCGGCATAGGGTGCGTACTCGGAGAAGACGGCGCCAGCGCTGGCAATCCGCGCCTCCAGGCCGCCCGTGTCCTTTCGTCTGATGGCCAGCAGGCCGCAGCCAACTACAGCCAGTGTTCGGCCGCCTGCCGAAAGCGCACCTTCGTGGGCCGCCCGGTCCACGCCCTGCGCCAGCCCACTCACCACGGTAATTTTTTTGCGCGCGCAGGTTCGCGCCAGCTCGCGGGCCATTTGCGCCCCTTCTGGGGTTGGCGTCCGGGTTCCGACGATGGCCACCGCTGGGTCGTCTATCGGGAGCCAGTTGCCGCAGGCAGTTAGCAGGACGGGCGCATTCGGAATCTCGGCTAGCGGTGGCGGAAAGCCCGGTTCGTCGGCGAACAGCAGGTGCACGTAGCGCAGGTGGCACAGCTCGCAAGCCTCTTCAAACTCTGCCAGCCGCGAACGCAGAGAGACGATAATCTCTGCTTGACCGCGATGGAGACCCAGGTCGGGGGACGATAGTTCGTCGAAATTGGCCCGCAGGACCCGCTCAGCCGACCCAAAGTGCGCTATTAGCCGCTTGAGGCCGGCGGGCCCAACTGCCTCGCTCCACAGCAGTGCCACCTGTGCCAGCCGCTCTTCGCTCAGCCGCATCCGCCCTTCCTCCACGTCCCACCTTACCGGTAGTGGTTTCTACGTTCGGCGGCACAGTCCTGCTTACATCATGGACTGCGCAGGCACGGAGGTGCGCACCTTGCAGGCGACCTGGGCCTCAGAAATGCATTGCTCCCTGGACCTCTACTGGAATAGCGCAGGGGGAACACGTACCATGCTGGATACGGTTCCCCCTGCGTCCGCCATGAGATAGGGCCCCTTGGCAGCTCGGTCAGCCGCATCGCTTCGGGCCCTGCTGGATTGGGCCTATACCCATCCGCGTGTCTTGCAGGCCTCGGCCACCCTTTGCACCGCCACCAAGTAAGCGGCCACCCGCGTGTTAACGTTGTGTGCTTCCCTCGCCTTGACAACCTTCCAGAAGGCTTCTGTCATGCGTTGGTCCAGCCGCTGATGGACGGTTTCAAGGTCCCAGTAGTAGCCGTTAATATTCTGCACCCACTCGAAGTACGAGACGGTGACGCCGCCCGCGTTGCACAAGAAGTCGGGTATGACGAACTGTCCCTTCTCGTGCAGGATTTCGTCGGCGGCCGGAGTGGTCGGCCCGTTGGCGGCCTCGGCTATGATTTTCGCCCTGATATCACCAGCGTTCTGAGAGGTGATTACGTTTTCGAGGGCCGCAGGGCAGAGAACCGTGACGTCCAATTCAAGCAGCGCCTCATTCGAGATTGGCTTGGTACCGGGCAGGCCAGCGACGGAGCCGGTCTCTTGCTTATGTTGGAGCGCGGCCTTCCAGTCCAGGCCGTCTTCGCAGTAGATGCCGCCCTTGGTGTCGGAAACGGCCACGACCGTCATGCCAAGGAGCTCGGTGGCCAGCTCGGCCATGAAGACCCCGGCGTTGCCGTAACCCTGGATGGCGATGCTGGCGCCCTTGAGTTCAATGCCCAGATACTTGGCTGCTTCTCGCACGCAGTAGCACGCCCCGCGGGCCGTGGCATCGTCGCGGCCGAGGGAGCCGCCGACGATAAGAGGCTTGCCAGTTATGACGCCGGGCGCGTTGCGGCCGATTATCTGGGAGTACTCGTCCATCATCCACGCCATGATTTGCGGGGTCGTGTAGACGTCGGGCGCAGGAATGTCCTGGTATTCGCCGAGGAACCGCCCGATAGCACGTACGTAGCCGCGGGCCAACCGCTCTTGTTCCGTGGGGCTCATCTCTTTAGGGTTACAGATGACGCCGCCTTTGGCTCCGCCGTAGGGCAGGCCCATGACGGCGGTCTTCCACGTCATCCAGGCGGCCAGGGCGCGCACGGTGTCAATGGTTTCGTTCGGGTGCCAGCGGATGCCCCCCTTCGTTGGGCCACAGGCGTCGTTATACTGCACCCGGAACCCGCGGAAGACTTTAGTCGTCCCGTCGTCCATTTTCACTGGTATAGACACCCGCAACTCCCGCATGGGCCACCGCAGGAGCTGATGTGTCGCCTCGTCCAGCCCCAGTATCCTCGCAGCCTCGTCCAACTGCGCCTGGGCAATCTCGAAGGGGTTCAGGCTTTCTTTGAGTTGAGACATTAGTACTGTCCTCCCAACCATTCGTTCTTGCGCACCGGGTCGTTTCTCAAGCCCACTGCGCTGGGCCGGTGCATAACGCGCCGCGCCCGATTGTCCGACGCTAACGCGACCCGCCGGGCGACGCCTGCGCCGCGTTTCGTCTCTCCGAAAAGTGACGCGACCTGAAAGGCTTGCCCTTTCAGGTCGCGCGAGACCCACAACAGATTATAGACAGCATATCCATTTGCCAGATAGTCGAGTCAAAGGGGCGCTCGAAGCCGCGGTCGAGGCGAAGGCGGCAGACACAACGCACCTGCCCCGCGCGGACCCGCTCCGCCCGCGTTGCGTCCCGGCCATCTACCACTTTCTGATAGGCGAATCGCTTCATTCTAGTCAGCGCCCGCGGCCGCTCCGTGCCGCGGGTCGGACTGTTGTTGCACATGAGGTTTGGTTTGGCAAGTGCCGCCGGAACTCAATGAGCTGGCTTCAAATTCTCTGTTGCGCTCCCGATGCCGTGCCTACGCGACAAAACATCCAGGGAACAGCTATGCTCAGCGCACTTCAGGTCGCGTCTGCGCCTGCTCTCAGGGAGTGCCAAGCGCGCCCCTCGGCGGCTGCGCTATGCAATCTGTTCGTAGGGCAAATTCCACTCGGCGAAATCGGGGTCAATTATGCGCTTGTTTTCGTTCATGGCTTCGATCGCCGCCATGTCTTCCTCGTCCAGCTCCCACCCGAGGGCCCCCAGATTGTCGCGTAAATGAGGTTCCGAGCTGGCCTTGGGGATGACTATCATGCCCTTCTGGAGCGCCCAACGCAGCAGCACCTGCGCAGGTGTCTTGCCGTATTTGTCGGCGATTTTCGTGATGCGAGCGTCCCGAAGAAGTTCTCCGCGCCCCAGCGGTGAGTAGGCTGTGATTATCACTCCCCGCGAATGGCAGTACTCCAGCAGCTCTCGCTGGTTCAGCAACGGATGAAACTCGACTTGGTTGGTCACGATTGGCAGCGGCGAGACCTCCAAGGCTTTCCGGACGTGATTTATGGAGAAGTTGCTGACGCCCACGTTGCGCACCTTGCCGGCCTCGTGCAGCTCCTTGAACGCGCCGAAGGTCTCCGCCATGGGCACCTTGTGATTGGGCCAGTGGATGAGCAGCAAGTCCACGTACTCCACGCCCAGGTCCCGAAGGCTTTCATCGCAGACTTGCAGGACCTGTTCGCGCTGAAGCTGGAAGGGCGGCACCTTTGTGGTAATCCAGAGTTTGGACCGCTCTGCGCCCTTGAGGGCCGGAGCTATCTGGGCGTGGTTGCCGTACCAGTATGCGGTGTCAATGTGGGTGTACCCCAGGTCCAAAGCAATGCGGACGGCCTCGGTGCAGGTGTCGCCGACGAGTTCCCAGGTGCCCAGACCAAGGGCAGGTATTTCATCGCCGGAGCTGAGCTTGATTGTAGGTATAGTCATGCCAATCACCTCGCAGCAAGGAGGATGGTCGTCCCCACGTCCCAGGGGACAGTTCGCCGCGTATAAAAGTTGTCCTTGTGGAGCGGACTAGAGGTGCGCGGCCGGCGTTACCTTTTGCGGCGGCGAGCGTTCAGCCCTTCCTGCCTGCGGTGGACGCGCCCATTGATTTGTCCTACAGCAACGCCGGCCGGCTGTCTGGTCAACCACGCGCGTATGTCTCAGGCAACCAGGCGCCACTTCTGCCGCGTCACATGGACGGCCCGTGCAGGCGCGCACCGGTCGAAGAGCGTCTCTGCCTCTTCGATGGAGTCAAAGAAACCGACTAGATGGACGGCTCCGAAGCTCTGGCCAGGTTTCACGGGCCGTCCGCCTATCTCGTGAATCATGCATACGTACCCGCGCTGATGGCACCAGGACTCGTACACCATTCCTGGCTCCAGGCACATGCCCAGTAGCCACGGCCCGCCAGCAATCTTGTAGCCCTTGATGAAGCGCGTTGGTACAGGGCCATCCTCGCGCCGGTAAAGGTAACAACGGTCCGGCGGGAAGTCCTGGGCAAAGGCCGCCGCCGGCAAGCGCCCCACCCAGCTCGTGTAGACCTCCTCAAAGGTGTCCCCGCTTTCGTGCTGGAGGTGTCCCGGCATATCCATCCGCAGGATAAGCGCGTCCACGGCATTAGCGCTCGTCACGCGGTCATAGCACGCAAACCAGCGCACGCCATCAGGAAAGACAAGGCACTGCTCCCAGGTTGACCCTGGCCGATATGGCGGCCGGGCCTGCGTCCACGTGAACCATTGCCGTACTGCCGCAAAGCCCGTCCCTTCGGTTACTTCGTAAGCCAGCCGGCCGGCCTGCGTGCAAATCTGTGGCAGCTCCACGTATCGCTTCGGGATATGGCCGTGGAATAAGTCGCCGAAATGATAGCGCCACTGTTCGGGCGTGTTGGGCTCGTCAGCTCCTGGCTCCAGCAGGAAATCAACGACCATCAGCCCGAAGCCCAGGTCGTGGGCACCGCTTGCCTTGTCTCTGAAGGAGCCGGCCTGCACGCCGCTGACGTAGCCTTCCGTAGCTACGGCGGCGTGGTAACAGTCGGTTTCAATCACCAGTAACGAGCCGTCTTTGCGTACCCTTGGCATGCCTTTGTGCGGGGAATAGGGCTACGCCTCGGCACCGGCGAGAAGGCCTCCGCCCTGTTTTTACCGCCCGAACGTATTGGGCCGCCCTCAGCCTAAGGGCCTTCGTTGCTTGCTTGTGTGCACCAAACTAAGACGCTGGCCGTTTCACCTAGGGCCAAGGCGGTGGCGAAGGCACTCCGCCCACCGTTACCGTCTGCCCTTGTGCCCCGCCGTCACCGTCCGTCATGAAGTCTTCGCCCCTGTACCATTCTCCATCGTAGAAGACCCAGACCTCGTACAACCTGTTCGGATCCAGTGGCTTTCTATCGTGCCTGCTGGGAAATCTTGCCTGGCCGCTGTTATTCGTCCGGCTGGCGTTTGTGAACCCCTCTAAGGAACCTGCCGGACGAAGGTAAACGGGTACTTCGCCCACCGGCTTGCCCGTTGTATTGTAAACCGTCACGGTCACATGCCCCTTCTTGGCAAGCGCGCTGGTACATACGACTGCGAGGGCCGTCACGCAAAGCACCGTCACCAAAGCCTTGCCTTTCACTCCCGCCCACCTCCCGTGCTTGCTTATGTGCCCTTTCCGGGGCTGCCTAAGGCAGTCCTCTGACCGACGCTAACACTTTTCGGTTGCCTCAGCAAGCCACGGCGCCATCGGTCTTGCGTTGCCGTTCCATCGTCGCGCAATATCTGTCCCCTCGGCTGTGCCAGACCACGTTGGTCGGCGCGCCTGCTATCATTGGGGAGCCGCCGGCGCACTCCGCGCCTTTGTCGGTGTGGAGTGGGACGGAGGTTTGACGTACGCCGGTCCGTAGACGGGTTTGAGCAGGTTGGTGGTGCACCGCGCGCTGGTGTCGTTGTAAGTTTTTGGCACCGGCGCAGGATTAGGGATGGTGAAAATGCCGACGGGATTTCGGTCCGGCCATTTCTTTACCGGGAAGCGGTCGGCAAACCAGTGGCTATTGAGTTTCTCGCCAGGCGCCGACTCCCCTATGCAGTAAACCCATCCGTTCTGGGAGCCGATGACTATCAGTCCGCCCGCCACGCAGGGCGTGGCATCAATGTCAAAACCGTCATTGAATACCCACATGGGCCGGCCTGTGTCCTCCTCCAGGCACCAGAGCCGCCCGTTTCGGCACCCAACCACCACCGCACCATCGGCAACGGCTGCCGAACCCCAAATCCTGTCAGCCAATCGCACCTTCCAGACCAGGCCGCCATCCCCCATCCTCAGTGCGTAGAAGACGCCGTTGTTACAGCCTACGTAAAGCCGCTTCTTGGCCGAATTTATGGCCACGGTGGCCCAGATGCCCCGCGGGAAGTCCACGTGCCACACGCGCTTGCCCGTGGCGGCGTCGAGACACCAAAGATGCCCCTTCTCACCGGTGTCGCCGGTGGCGCAGCCGACGTAGATGCGGCCCGCGTGGTACACCGGAGTTGAATCCGTGTCGCCAAGGGTACGAAAGGTCCACAGCGTCTTGCCCGTCTTGGCATCGCAGCAGTGCAAATAGCCTCGGCTCGTTCCGATGTAGACGCGCCCGTGGGCCACGCAGGGCGAAGATTCGGCACTGCCTTGCACGGGCGTGCGCCACAAGATTTTTCCCGTGTCGGGGTCGAAGCAGTAAAGGTGGCGATCTTCCCCGCCGATGTAGCCCCGGCCATCTACGATAGCGGGATTGCTGTCCATGTCATTGCCCGTGCGGGTCTCCCAAATCATCTTCCCGTCGGTGGTGTAGCAATGGATTTTGTTGTCTCGCCCGCCGTGATAAATGCGGTCACCGAAAACCGAGATACTCCCTTTGATGCAGTGGTGGTTAGGGTAGTACCACAGCAGTTGGCGTCGCCGCACGTCAATGCAGTACACGTATGAGTCTGATGAGCCGAAGTACACCTTGTCGCCAACTAGACAGGGCTGGCCTGTCCATCCCAGCCCAGACCAGGGGAAGCCGGCCGTGAATTTTGGATCGCCGCGATGTTCGTATGGGCCTTCAAGTTTGGTGCGGGTGCGGAAACGCCAGAGGAGTTTGGGGCGCCGTGGAATGGGGCCGATTGCCGACAGATTTCGCTCCGGATTACCGCGGAACATGCCCATGGCTGGGGCGGAAGAAGCCGTGGGAGCCACTGGTGCTGCAACGCCACGAAGCTGTTCGGGAAGATACTTGCCTATTGAAGCTTGCTTGGTGGCGGCAGCGGTGTCGGGATGGTCCGCGCTCTGCGCTCCAGCGCGGACGGGCGACGAAGAAAGGGGCGCAGACGTTGCCGATAAGTTTTTAATCCCTGGCGCCGACCGCGGCGCCGGAGCAGGGGAAGCCGTGAATTTGGTCGGACGCGCTGCCCACAGGCCAAACAAGGCGGCTGCAACGCCCATCACGACACATGCCGTGGCCAGCACGCTCGTTCGCGCCCTGCCAATTTCGCCCGCTTCATGCCGTCCGATCTTGTTCACCATACTTGCTTTCTCTCGCGCCTCGCCGTCACCTTTCACGCAGCGGCCAGGCATTGAATTGCATTTTTCCGCTCTCGGGCGTGCTTTTGGCTTTTCCAGCGCGCCCCGGTTGCCAAGACTGCCTTGTTCGTGGCAAAGTACCGCTCCGGTCCGCATAGTCGGCGCCGGCCTGGTAAAGTAAATCGCGTTGGCTGTTGGAAACGATGCCTGCCTTTTGGCTTGACCGCAGGGGCCTGGTTCGTGGAAGCCATCGTCAATCACTGGAGGGAGCATCATGGCTAAGCCGCAACCCAAAATCGGAATCGAGGAGTTCATGGAGCTCGCCGACCTCTGGGGCTTTAGCGAGGAGGCTAAGGCGAAAATCCGGGCGGCCATCGAGCATGAAGACCTCGGCCCTGGCCCGCACCTCACCCGCTACTACAATCCCCGGCCGTCCAAGGTCGCCCAGATGGAGAAAGAGGCTGCGGAGTTCCTGGGCGTCAAGTACGTCCTGGGAGTGCATTCAGGCACGTCGGCCCTTGAGACTGCCTACGTAGCCGCTGAGATTGGCCCTGGCTGCGAGGTTATCGTGCCCGGCTACACCTTTTTCGCCACTGCCGCGGCGGTCGTGTCTGCCAAGGCCATTCCGGTCATCGCCGAGATTGACGAATCCCTGACTATTGACCCCACCGACGTGGCCCGCAAAATCACGCCCAACACCAAGGCCATAGTGCCTGTCCACATGATTGGCACCGTGTGCGACATGGACCCAATTATGGACATAGCGCGCGCACACAACCTGATTGTCATCGAGGACGTGGCGCAGGCCTTTGGAGCGGAATACCGCGGCAAACGCTGTGGCGCCATCGGCCACATGGGCTGCTTTAGCATCAGCACCTACAAATACGTCGGCGGCGGGGAGGCAGGGTTGGTGTCCACTGACGACGAGCGCCTTTATATCCGTGCGCAGAATCATCATGACACGGGTGCATGCTGGCGCCCCGACCGATACGGAAAAGAACGCTTTCCCGGAGAGCTTTTCTGCGGCACCAACTATCGCCTTTCCGAGCTGGAGGGTGCCGTGAACTTGTGGCAAATACGGAAGGCCCCAGCGCGGCTGGAGCGCCATCGTAGGGTTTACAAGCAGGTGACGGCTCATCTGCGCCCGCATCGCGACATTCTGCCCCAGCAGGTGCGCGACCTGGAGGGCCATGTGGGCTACTCGCTGTGTTTTTTCGCCGCAGAGGCCAGCCACGCTCTCAAGCTCGCCGAGGAGCTGAACGCGCAAGGCGTGGGCTGTGGAGTGTTTACGGCCGGCGGCGCCCGCGACTGGCATATCTACCGTTTCTGGGAGCACATTCTCGAGAAAAAGACGGCAACCGCCGAGGGTTGTCCCTTCACCTGCCCATATTACAAGGGGCCGCTGCCGGCATACTCTGAGGACATGTGCCCCCGCACCCTCGACCTTCTCTCGCGCGGCATCCGCATCGGCCTCAGCGAGTGGTACACCGAGGAAGAGTGTCGTGAGCTTGCCGAGACTATCAACCGCGTTCTCGGCAAGTACCACGAGCCGCTGCCCGACCTGCAGTGGCACGAGGTGAAGCCTTAGCAATTCCTGCTGGGCGTTGCGTCTTATCTAGGCGTGCGGTGCCCGTAAACGGCGCCCCCGTGTCCGCAAGGTGGGCGCGGCGTCTCGAATTCCTCGCGGAAGGCTCGATAGGGCGCCCCCGCTCCCGCAAGAGGGGCGCCTTCGTTTTTGTTGGCCCGTCACGGTAGCGTATAGCTTACGATTTGCGGGCCGCTGGTAAAGTAGATGCGGTGGCCGCGAATGCCGAAGCCGCCGGTGATGCCGCCGGGGTATTGAGCCAGCAGGCGGGCTTGTCTCGCGTCCGTGTCAATCGTGAAGATGCCGCCGGAAGCAAGGCCGTAAAGCTGGCCGCCGGGGCCGGGACCGAGGGCGTTGTAAACCACGCTGCCAAGGCCGTGCGGCCGCCGCTCAACTATCTGTTGCGTGGTCGGGTTGAAGACGAACATGGTGGAGCCGGCGAAGCCATAGGCCAGGCCGTCGGGCGCAACCGCCAGGGCCTGGACGCTCGCCTCGCCCGGTGCTGGCACGGTCTCAAAAATCTTCTGGCGTTGCTGCGGGTCCCACAGGAATATCTTCGCCTCCGTCTGCGTGGGATGGCTGCCGCCGCCGCCGGCTATGGTGGTGCCTCCCAGAATAAGGTCATTCGGGAGGGCAGCCAAGGCTACCACGCTCTGGTCCTCCACTAGACTGCCGTACTGCTCTACTTCGCCCGTCGTGGGGTCGAGGACGGCCAAGGGGCCCCCGAGCTTCCCATATCCTGCCACCGCCCCGATGTACACCTTGTTGTCCGGGCCGGCTATGAGGGCCATGGGCCGCCAGCCCGAGTCCTCGCCCGCAAAATGAATCAGCCACGGGTTGCCTTCAGGGGTCGGCGCGGGCGCGTAGGGCCGGTCGGGACGGTAGACCATGATGGGCGCGAGGCCGCCGTAGGCAGCGCAGACCAGGACGTCCCCGTGGGCGAGGAAGGAGTATATTTCGCCGCCGCCAGGCTGGCCGATAAGCTCCCAGGCGTCGCCCTCCGGATCGGCCCGCAGGAAATACAGCGGGAGGGCAGTGCTGCCGTAGAGCTTGCCGTCTGGCCCAAGGCTGATGCGGAAGAGGTCTATCGGCTTGCCGGCATACGCCACAGGCTTCGCTACGGTCTCGCCGGTGGCCGCGTCGCGCACGGTCACCGTCCGGCCGTCGTAGCTTACCAGCCGTCCATCAGCGAGCCGCAGCGGCGGCGCGGGCCGGTGCTGCTCAGCCGGTATTACCGTCGCGGTCCAACCGTCGAGGCGAAGATGCGTGTCGCCTGCTGTCGCGTAGACCTTCCCGTCGTCGCCGCGATTCACTGTGCAGCAGCCCGGTCCGGCAAGGTCAGGTGGCAATATATCGCGGTACGTAGCGGTGGCTATCTCGTAAGCCACTAAGTGGCGGGTCGCCATCCCAATACCTGTATATACGAAGCCCTCCTCGTCGGCGGCCACATACCGCGCGTAAAGCTCCTTTGGATCCATCCGTCCGAGGTCTTCGCCTAAGCCGGTTGCTGGGTCGAAGCGTACGAGCTTCGCGCCGGGGTAGGTGCAGCCATACAGTTTTCCGTCGGCGCCGACGGCTAGCTGCCATATATACTGCTCGGTAGGGCTTGGTCGGCCCAGGTCAACGAGTGCGCGCTGGGTCCAGTCCAGCTTCAGGATGTGGGCATTGGGAAGGGTCCCCACGTAGATGCATCCATCTGGCCCGACCGCCAGCGCCCAAGCCCCAATTTCCGTCGGCACAGGGCTCGAGAAGACGTCTGTCTCACCGGTGAGCGGGTCTACGGCTACCAGGTCGAGCGTCTGCCCTACGTAGATGTGCGTTGCGTAGACTCGCTCGGTACCTGGCGCTGGCCCAGGCCCCACTATCGTATTTAGCTGTCCCCCGATACCAACGAAGCGTGCGTGCAAAGTGAAGCCCTCCGGCTGGGCAAGCACGGGCGTCGTCAAGGCCATAGCCCCTGCTGCCAGCACCGCCAGCGATCTACCCATCGTGACCACCTGCCGCCTGCACGTTCCCTGGCTAGCCCGTTAGTCCTTCCTGCCGAGGTGTGAGTGGCCGACGGCTTGGCGAATTGCAGGCGTCCGCAGATGTGCGACGGGTAGCGTCCGGCCATCGGCATGGTACGCACTTTTCAGGCGCGTTGTCCTGCCTTGGGCGGCATTCGACTTGCGCCGGTCCTCCCTGCGCCGGTTGCTGACTTTTCTTTTGGCGCAGGGAAGGAGCCTGGCTGCCTGGATTGAACCTATCCCGTGCCGCGCGTAACCACCAACGCGCATACAGGGGCGAGGGCTTTGCAAAACGGCCACAGCGTCTACCGTGCCGCACCGAAGCAGCGTGCGGTTGCCTTGGTGCTTGCCACAGGCATTGGAGTAAGTGTCGCAGGCGCGAGTGTGCAGGCTCGTGAAAGCTTCCTGGCGCCGGTGCTCTCGTCGGGGCACGAAGGAGAGTGGCTTTTCGTTGAGGGCTCCTGGCAAATGAGTGACGGCGCCATCGTGCAGCAGAATACATCCCGGTCCGCCTCCGCCATCCTGCGCGACCCAGCCTTTTCGGATTTCCGTCTCTCAGTGGAGTTTTTCATTCGGCCCGAGGGGATGGGTGTCCGTGCAGCCGCCATTTTGTTCCGCGCTACGGGGACACTCACATATTACTGGCTGCACCTTGATTCCAAAAACGGCAATGCCATTCTTGTCCGCTCGACGCCTGCGGACCGATGGATAGAAATTGGCCGGCGGCCGGTGGGCATTTCAGCAGGCGTGTGGCACCGGGCAGAAGTAGCGTGCCTGGGCAGCCGCATCACTGTCCGCCTGGACGGCCAGCAGGTGCTTGATTTCAGAGACGACGCCCTATCGGCCGGCCGCATCGGCCTAGGCACCAGTGAGGGTCGTGTGGAATTCCGTAATCTGCGAATCCGAGGGAGGGTTGTCAGCATGGCGCCCCTAAAAGAGGAAACGCCGCCGTACAAAATCATTTCTCGCGGCCAGGCCGCCGGGCCGTATCAAGCTTTCCCTGATGCCTGCCGACTCCACAACGGCGACATCATCTGCGTGTTTTACGCTGGCTACGGGCACGTCTCAATGCCCACCCCCGAATGGCCCCAGGGCGGGCGCATCTGTTTTGTGCGGTCCAGCGACGAGGGGCGCACGTGGACACAGCCGGCCATCCTATATGACGACGAGCTTGACAACCGTGATCCGCACATCGCTCAGCTTTCCGATGGAACGTTGGTGTGCACCTTTTTCTCCCTGGCCCCTGCCGAAAGCGGCTACTCCTTGGTCGGTACCCAGATGGTATGCTCTCGCGACAACGGCCGGACTTGGGAGCGGCAAGCCACAATCATCGCGCCTGGCTGGGGCTGCTCAGCGCCTGTGCGCGAATTGGCCGACGGCACCTGCCTGCTGGGGGTTTACTATGAGCCGCCGGGCGGTCAGATAGCTTGGGGCGGCGTTGTCCGCTCTACCGACGGCGGCAAAACCTGGAGCCACCCAGTGCCCATCGGCGATAAGGCGGGCCTATACTTGGACGCCGAGACGGACATAATCCAACTCCGCGACGGCACTCTTTTCGCAGCGCTGCGCAGCAGCCGGATAAACATGCATTACGCAACTAGCCACGACGGCGGCCTCACCTGGTCGGACGTGCGTGATATTGGCTTCCCAGGCCACTGTCCTCACCTGAACCGCTTGAGCACCGGCGAGATCCTGCTGGCCGTGCGGCTGCCCGAGACTGCTTTGTACGTCAGCCGCGACGAAGCTCGCACCTGGCAGGGCCCCTACATCCTCGACCACGTCATCGGTGCTTACCCCGCCACTGTCGAGCTGAGGGACGGCAGTGTCTTAGCGGTCTACTATGAGGAGGGCGAAGGGTCTGCCATTCGCGCTCTGCGCTTTCGGGTCACGATGGACGGCATAGAATTCCTGCCGTGGTGACGGGCGGCCGTGGCTGACCCGCGCGGCCGCTCGCAACCTTTCGGGAGTTCGTGCGGAGAACGTGGGCAATGATTACAAGGGCTGCTCTAACCGGTTGCACCTGGGTGTGGTTGATGACGGTGATGTGGGCGAGCCAAGGGCAAGCCCAGCGGCCGATTGTTGGGGCGATTCGCTGGGATGCGTGGACTCGCGGGTCTGAGTGGGAGCGCAATCTCGGTCCGCAGCAGTGGCGCGACCGGTTGCCCTTCTATGGCCGCGAGGTTGGCGAAGACGAGGTAGAGATAGACGCCGCTCGCCAGGAAGTCATGGACCAGGAAATCGCCTACGCCAGCACGGCCGGCCTTGATTTCTGGGCATACTGCTTCCATCTGCCTCAGGACCTCAGCACTCCGCCTGACAGCTACGGCGTTCGTTTGCACCTTTCCAGCCACCGGAAAAACGACGTGCATTTGTGCTTCATTTTGATGGCGCAAGGCTGGTGGGGGCCGAAAAACGACTATTGGCGGGCTGCTGAGGCCCTGGCCAGTTATTTCGCCGACCCCGCTTATCAAAAGGTCATGGGAGACCGGCCACTGGTCTTCGTCTACTACGTCGAGCAGCTTATCGAGTACTTCGGCGGCGAGGAGGAAGCCCGGCGCGGCCTGGACACAATCCGCGCGAAATCCGTTGCGCTGGGCACAGGCCCGCCCTACATCGTTGCTCAGGTCTGGAATGCCGACACGGGCGCACGGTACGTTGACCAGGTGGGCTTCGACGCAATTGGTGCCTATGCGATGATCCGCTTCGGCGACGGCGATGCCGAGTACCCTTATTCAGCCCTGGCCGAAGGCAACAGGCGTTTCTGGGAGGCTTGTCGCGCGACGGGCAAGCCCTTGGTGCCCCTTGTCAGTGCCGGTTGGGACCACCGTCCGCGCTGGCGGGACCCGAAGCGCTTCGAAGAACTCTACAAGTCTCCTCCGTGCGGGCCGTGGTATACCCAGCCCACGCCCCAAGAGCTCGCCGATCACCTGCGTGCGGCAATAGATTGGGTGGACGCTCATCCCGAAGCCGCCCCAGCGCGCACTGTGCTCATTTACGCATGGAACGAGTCCGATGAGGGCGGATGGCTGGTACCCACGGTGGCCGAAGGCACGGCGCGGCTGGAGGCGATTGCGCGAGTGCTGCGGGGAGAGGGCCAGCCCTGACCGCAGCTGGCGCGCGTGGGACGGCCGTTATGCGGGGCGTGGGGCATGGCGGCCAGCGGGCTGTGCACAGCGGAAAAAGTAAGCACGAGACCCTGGCCTGGCACGCAGCGAGCTTGTTGGCCGGCGTCCGTTGTGGTATTCTTTGTAGGTGCGGAGAGGTGGCCGAGCGGCCGAAGGCACCCGCCTGCTAAGCGGGTAGGGGGCGAATAGCTCCCTCGCGGGTTCGAATCCCGCCCTCTCCGCCACGGCTGCGCTGTCGGTATTGCTCCGGCGGCGGCCGACGGGTAGAATTCTAAAGCAGTCAGGCTTGGTGCGCCCGTAGCTCAGTTGGATAGAGCGTCGGTCTCCGGAACCGAAGGCCGCGCGTTCGAATCGCGCCGGGCGTACCATTTTGTGTTTGCGATATTTGCCGTCCGCGATATACTAAAAAGCGATGGCGGTTTGGGGTGCGCCCGTAGCTCAGCTGGATAGAGCGCTGGCCTGCGGAGCCAGAGGTCCCGCGTTCGAATCGCGGCGGGCGTACCATTATGTTTTGGACTTTGGGTGGCTGGCGGGCGGGGAGCGCCCCGGTAGCTCAGGGGATAGAGCATCCGCCTCCTAAGCGGAGGGTCGGCGGTTCGATTCCGCCCCGGGGCGCCAGGTGGTTGTGGGGGATGGCGGAGGGGTGGCCGAGCGGTTGAAGGCGCACGACTCGAAATCGTGTGGCGGCGGTGACCCCGTCGCTCGTGGGTTCGAATCCCACCCCCTCCGCCAGATGACCCCGCGGCATTGGTGCTGGTGGGTTGGGGCCACTTGTGGCGTGGAGGGGTGGCCGAGCGGACTAAGGCGCACGCCTGGAGAGCGTGTGGGCCCGAAAGGGCCTCGCGGGTTCGAATCCCGCCCCCTCCGCCACCAGGCCTGGGGGATGGGGCTTCTCGGTCAGGCCGGCCAGCCGCAAGCCCGAGGTGGCCTTGCTGTGTCAGGGCCGGGCTATCCTTCGGATGTCCTCGGCTGACAGCTCCTCCTTATACACTCGCACGTCCGCAAAGGCTCCTGGGAAGAACCACTTCCGCGTTGGGGGATGGCAGGCGACGCAACCTGGGAAGTCATCCAGGCGCGGCGCCTGGAAATCGCCCGCCGCCTCGGAAGTGAGTGCTCCGTCAACGTAAAGGCAGCGCCGTGTGGGCGTCCAGGTTATGGCGAGATGCGTCCAGTGACCCTTTCGGAGTGGACAGTCAATATCGGCAAAGGGCGCAGAGGTCTCTGGGCCGGCCGCCTTGGCCAGCAGACGAGGGCCATGCACCGCTAGCCCTATCTCGTTGTAGCCGTCCGGCAATCCGTTGCCCGACCTTCTCTGCAGCCACGCGATAACTGCCCAGCCTTCCCACGTGCCGCTCGGCAGCGACGATGGATCGAAGTCCGGCCGCACCCATAGGCATAAGCTTCCACTCGCAGCTTCTTCGCCAAGCAGCACCCTGGCTTCTTGCAGCTCGATATATTCTCCCTCGGCTAAAACCAACGCCTGCATGCCGGCCGCTGGCCCCTCCGTGCTCACCCACGCCGCCGCGTGGAGAAGGGCTGGAAATATCCCACCCATATCCGGTACGTACGGCCCTGGCGTTGCGAAACTTAAATGCATGACCGGCGTCGCAGTTGTTGCCGCCAGTGCCAGCACCGCAATCGTTGTGATGCCCATTTGCTCATACCCCCTCGGGAGGGCTGGGCGGCGGATATTGTTTCCTTTGAGGTCGGCCCGTCCCTTCAGTCCTCGGCAAGCTGCGTTGACTCTGCCCGTCGTGCGTCTATATTATCGTGAGATGGCGTTGCTGGCCCTTGGCAGGGGCGTATCTTTTCGATGCAGGCGTCGGCATGCTCGAGATGCGAGGCAAGTCATTGCTCCATAAGACGGGGGCGTTGACCTCGGCGGTCCTGGCTTGTCTGCTGCTGTGGGCGGATGGTATTGATTGGCATCCCAGTTACGAAACGGCCTTGCAGGCCGGCAAGCGCAACGGACGGCTGGTTTACGTATTTGTGTATTTGCCGCGGCGGGCGACCTGTGCCCAGATGGATCAGCGCACCTTCAAAGACCCGCAGGTGCGCTCGCTTTTGAGTGGGTTCGAGTGCGGGGCCGTGGATGCTTCCACTCAGGAAGGCGGCGCCTTCGTCGAGCGCTATAAGATACAATATATCCGCGATCCTCAGACCGGTATCAAGCTTGCCACGGTGCCGGCCCATGTGTTTTTCCGACCCGATGGGACAATCCTTCACCGCCAGTATGGCTTCATTCCTCCGCCAGGATTTGTGGCTTTGCTTCAGCGCGTCAAACGGCTCCATGAGCTGCAGGTGGCTTTGCGCCAGGGGCCAAACAACGCCAGAATTGTCTCAGAGCTGAGCCACCTGCTGCTTCTGCTTGGCTACGACGAGGAGGGGCGCCGGTACGCCGAGATGGCTGTGGCGCTCGACCCCACCAACGCGGTGGGAGCCCGTGAACGCGCCCACCTCGACCTGGCCATCCTCACCATCAAACGCGATCCGCAGCTAGCCATAGAGCGGCTGCTGCGCTGGCTGGAGGACTACCGCGGCAGCAAGAACCGTGTCGAAGCCCAGTTCTACCTGGCCACGGCTTACGTGGCCGCCGACCAGGTGGAGAAGGCCCAGGCCGTTCTGGCTCCCTTTGAACGGGCGAAGAAGGGCACCCCCGAGGCCGATAGCGAGTGGGGCGCCCGAGCGCGGGCGCTTCTGAAAGCCCTCAGGGAGCAATAGGCGCCATCCTAGCTCCGCGCTGTGTAAGGTTGTGCCACCCGGCGGCAGCGGGTATAATGCAAAAGCAGAGGGCCTGTAGCTCAGCGGTAGAGCGGCCGGCTCATAACCGGTTGGTCGGTGGTTCGAATCCGCCCAGGCCCACCATACCATTGACCTATTCGCCACCCCTGAAGGCGTCAGGCGGTGGCGTAAGAGTTATGCGAGGGATTAGGTCCGACTGAGCGGTCCGGATCGGATACTGCGGGCCATGGCACGGCCAGGCTCGCAGGGTGTGTGATGATTGCTGTCATTGCAGACCAGCTCAAGCTCTTTCGCCACCAGCTCGGCAAGCACGTCGTGTTCGTCGGTAGCGATGCCGTCCTGCAGCCTTACGAGGCCACGGTGGAGCAGCTTTTGGAACGAATGGCCGTGGAGTGGGCGGGTGAAATAGTCGCGGCCCTGCCCCCAGACCAGCGCCCTAAGGCTGCCCTGGCCGCCTTTGCCGACACCCATCCCGACCACGCTGAGCGTTGCGCACAACTGGCCGAGCGGATCAAAGACCTTCGACCCGGCGAGGGGCATATCCAGCTTGCCCGCCTAATCAAAGACGGCTACGTGCCGCTGCTGTTTACCACGTCACCCGACGACTCCTTGGAGCGGGCGCTGGCGGCCCAGAAGATGGTGGCCGGCGAGGACTATCACTGTGTAGTTGCAGGTGTTGATTCACCCAAGGACATCGCCACTGCTATTCGCCAGTCCACCCGCGTGGTCGTGGTGAAGTGTGGTGGCGACCTTCACGCCCGTTTTTTGCCCCTGACGCCGGCGGAACTGTCTGCCAGCCTTCGCCCGATTGCCGACCTCATCGCCGAGTTTTTCAGGCGCACCGCCTTTTTCGTGGCCTATGCCGACCGCGACGCGCCTTTTTTGGCCTTCGTTCCTCGTGACGGGGAGCGGATTTTCTGGATTAACCGTCATATTCCCGTAGACGACCCGAAGGCCGTTGACGATATGCGCCTGGCCAGTCCCGACGCAGAACAGTTTCACAAGCTCCAGCCTGAGGTCGTTGCCCTGATGGCCGCCCGCCATTCCAGTCGCAACCTGTTGTGTCGCGAGCCGGGGCGGTTCAGCGAGTTCTTCGGGCGCGTGTACGAGCGTCTCCGCCGTCGCACCACGCGCCGGTCGCTGGCCGGCCGGCCGGAGCTGAGCGTGCTTCGGGGCGGCCCTTATAAGTTCCTCGAAGCCTACGACGTCCATGACGCTGAGAGTTTCTTTGCGCGGGAGCAAGAGGTTGAGCAACTCTACAGTTTGGTGCGAGACCACAGGCTCGCGACCCTGTTCGGTCGCATGGCCACCGGCAAGACTTCTCTGGTTCGCGCAGGCCTTATCCCCCGCCTGAAAAAAGCGAGCCAAGATGAGGCGGATGGTCGGCAGGAGGCTCCGTGGCTGCCGGTCTACGTCCGCTGTGGGGCCGAGACGCTCCGCGAACTACGACACGCTCTAGCCGAACAGGTTGAAGAAATTGGCTACCGTTGCGGCCCCGTCACGGAAGCGCGAACCCTGCGCGAGATGGCTGTGCGCTGCCGTGAGCTGACAAAGCACCGCGCTGTCTTCATAGCCGACAATGCGCAGGAGCTCTTCCTCAAGCTCAGCCAGGCAGCTCGTGACGAGTTGGCCGAGCAGGTGGCCGGTCTAATTGACGACCCCGAAGGCGACGCGCGCATTCTTTTTGTCATCCGCGAGGATTACCTCGGCGAGCTATACGAGCTTTCCGGCGCCCTGCCGGGGGTCATGGGCTGCCTTATGCGGCTACATAAGTTCACCCGACCCCAGGCCGAGGACGCCATCGTCAAGCCGGCTTCAAGCTTCGGCATCCAGTTTGAGCGCGACCTGGTGGGCCAGATTATCGAGGACCTGGACCGGGAAGGCATCCTCCCCGCCCATCTCCAGATTGTGTGCCATCGGCTTTTGGAGGAAGCAGGGCCTGGCCGTACCTACGTCGGCTCGATGCTTTACCGTCGCCTTGGCGGCGCTCGAAAAATCCTCGACGAGTACGTTGACCATGCGGTTAATCAGCTCCCAGTTGCCGACCGCCGTCTTGCTTGGCAGGTGCTTCGTTCTCTCGCCGGTGTGTCCGAAACCCTGGCCGCTATTTCCCTTACCGAATTGGCTGAGCAGGTGAAGGGGGCGCGGGTGGCCTTTGACCGCGTCCTCGCTCGTCTCGTTGACCTGCGCCTGGTCCGTTTGCTGGACCGCAGAGGTGTCCGGTACGTGGAGCTTATTCACGACCTGCTCGCTGAAGACATCCGCAAGACGCTGGCTTCTCGCCAACCGGCCACGGCCCAGTCTGTCCATGATATTTTGGCGCGCGGCCTGGACAATTTCCGCCTCACGGGCCAGCTATTGGACCGCGGCGAGATGTACGCCGTCAACGACGAGCGTGCCGGCTTGACCCTGACGGCTCAGGAGCTCGAGCTGGTCATCCGCAGCGCCTTACACCACGACATCGAGGCGGATTACTGGCTGGGCCGGCTGGGGGAGCTCCGCGACGGTGCCTGGCGGGTCTTGGCAGACGCCCTCGGCAGCGACGACCCGCGAGTTCGTACTCAGGCGCTGAAGCATGCGCGAGAGCATCTGGGCCAGCCCCTCATCGAGCCGCTGGCCAGGCTGGCTAATAGCGATCTCCCCGAGCGCAAGCAGGCGGAAGATCTTTTGCGCAGCATGGAGCGGGAACTCGTGGCGGCTTTATCGAGCGACGACAGCAACTTGCGCTGCTGGGCCGCCACGGCCCTATCGAAGGTCAACGGCAGGCGCCACCTGAAAGACTTAGCTGGCGCCTTGGCAGACGAGCATCCGTCGGTGACCGAACGTGTTGCTGACGCCCTTGCCGAACTCGACGCCACCCAATCAGCACGCCTGCTGTTGGATTCGCTTCGGGGGCGGGGAGGTCAGTGGGCGACGGCTGAGGCCGTCGGGCGCTTGGCTCAAGCTCCCGCGGTCACTTCCATGCTGCACAAGGCCATGGCTCGTCAGCCCGCCTCGCCCTATCTTGCCTACGCCTACGGCGTCGCCCAGACGCGCCAGAGGCGTTACGAAGAGGCCATCGAGACCTTGGGGCGCGCCAAAGCCCTTGCCGAAAAGCAAGGATTGCAGGCGGAGCCTGTGGAAGCAGCCTTGGCACGAGTTGAGGGCGCCCTGGCCCGCGCTAAGCGCGGAGAGGACCGCTGGCCGATGGCTGGCGGCTCGCCCTATCACACCGGTTACGTGCCTGACGCTCTGCCGCCGCCACTGCGCGAGTTCTGGACGGCCAATCTCGACGGTGAGGTGGTGGGTGGCGTCGTGGTAGCTGAGGGGCTGGTCTTCGCGGCCTTGCGCAGCGGCTTCGCAGTTTGCCTTGAGTCAGCTTCCGGAACTTTGCGCTGGAAGCGCCGGCTCGATGACCGCGTCGAGGCCGCTCCTGCCCTCTCGGGGGGCCACCTGCTGCTGGTCACCGCAGGCGGCTCGGTAGTAGCACTGGACTTTTCCGGCGGCCAGGCCCTTACAGGTCATGCTGGCCCCGGCGCCAGAGCACCAATTACGGTCGCCGACGATTTGGTTTTAGTTGGTGACCGTGCCGGCGTCCTGACGGCCCTGTCAGCCCATGACCTGTCGCCGCGCTGGCGGTACCAGTTCGGCGCGGAAGTGACCGCGGCAGCTACTTGCCGAGATGGCTTGGTGTACGTAGGGAGCTGGGATGCCACGGTGGTGGCGCTCGATGCCGAGAGTGGGGAAGTGGTCTGGCGGTGGCTTGGAGACGGGCCGGTGGCCGGAGCCGTGGCGGCTGCTGAAGACTTGCTTGCCTGGGTGACCGACACCGGCCTGGTCGTTGCCGCTGAGCCGTCTACGGGTGAGATTATCTGGCAGACCCAGCTCCAGTCGGGTTCCAGGGCTGGGGTGGCGATGTCTGCGGAGTTGTTGGTGGTCGGCTGCCTGGACGGGCTTGCGCGCTGCCTCAGCCTCCACGACGGCTCAGGTGTCTGGGAATTTCCGACCGACGACCAGATCCTCGCTCCAGCCCTCATAGTAGGGGACGTCGTCTACGTGGCCTCCCGTGACGGCAGGCTTTACGCCCTCGACCTGCACACCGGCGAGCATAAGTGGAGCTACGCGACCAGTTACGGCATTTACGCATCGCCGGCAGTCGTAGAGGGCGTGATGATGGCCGTGCTGCGCCAGCGTCAAGTCGTGGCCTTTGTGCCCGAGGAGGAGCCAGCGAGGTGACGCGGCGCAGGGGCGGGCATGTAGCCATCGCCCTGGCCGGCGCTATGGGCCTGCCCGCCATCCTTAGTAACTTCCTCACGCTTCTCGACCAGCCCCGCCGTGATTTCCTTGCCTGGCATTACCTGCGTCTGGGGCAGCGTCAGCTTGCTCTCCGTCCCATGGACCGACGTACGGCCAGCCGGCAGCTTCGCAGGGCCGTCGAGCTGGGGCGGCGCGAGCCGGAATTGTTGTCCCAAGCTGCCAAGCTCCTCATGGTGTGCGAGGACTATCAAGCTGCGCTGGATGCCATGCGTCAGGGGCCTCCAGCCAGTCTTGACGACAGGCTTACTTACGCCCACTGTCTGCTGATGACGGGGCGGTCTGAGGATGGGGCGCGGCTAATTTTCATGGTAACAGCACTCGCCCAGGCCGAGCGCCGCCAAGGCCTCATGTCTGCTTCCGCCTTTGCCACGCTGATGAACAACGCCGGCTACGCCCTCGTCGAGGGCGGCGTGCACATCGAAGCGGCTCTGCGCATGACTGCTGCCGCCGTCGCTCTCGCACCCCTCCAGCCTGCTTTCTGTGACAGCCACGGCTGGGCGCTGTACAAACTTGAGCGGGTGCAGGAGGCCCGGTTCTGGCTCGAGCGCGCCGTCCGCCATCAGCTTCCTCGCCCCGATCCCGTATTGCTCTATCACTTGGGAGCAGTGTACGCTGATGCTCGCCGGCCGGAGGACGCGCGCCGGATGCTGAGGTGGGCTATGGCGCTGGACCCGGCCAGGAAGGAAGCGGAGACACTGCTGCGCCATCTCGACCGACTCCTTCCGCCGCCTGCTTTGGCTGTCTTATCGGGCCGTGCCTGAGGCCCTCGAAGACGCTGCCCGACGAGGAGGCGATGACATGCCGAGGCGCATCTCTGCGCGCATCTGCCGACTGCGCCCGTCCGCTACCTTCAAGCTCGACACCGCCGCCAAGGAACTTCAGCGGCAGGGCGTGGACGTCATCTCCTTTGCCTTGGGCGAACCCGATTTCCCGACGCCCAAGCACATCTGTGACGCCGCCGCCGAAGCCATGGCCGCCGGCAAGACCAAATACACACCGGCCGCAGGCATTCCGGAGCTGCGCGAAGCCGTCGCCGCTAAGCTTTCCATGGACCTGGGTCACGAGTACAAGCCTTCCCAGGTGGTAATTTCCAACGGCGGTAAGCATGCCCTCATGAACGTCTGGCAGTGCATTCTCGAACCTGGCGATGAGGTGGTCATCATTTCTCCTTACTGGGTCTCCTACGCTGACCAGGTAGAGCTGTGCAACGCCGTGCCGAAGGTCATTCCAACCGCTGCCGACACCGACTTTCAGCCCGACCTCGACGATGTGCGCGCCGCGCTCTCCGCCAGAACCGCCGCCATACTCATCAATTCTCCATCTAATCCAACGGGGGCCGTTCTTGACCGCGGCGTCATCGAGGCGATGGCCGAAATGGCTCTTGAGGTGGACGCTTGGATCGTTTCTGACGAGATTTACCGCCACATTCTTTTCGACGGGCGCAGCCACTTCAGCGCGGCCTTGGTGAGCGACGAAGTTCGCGCCCGCACCATCATCTGCGACGGCGTCAGCAAGACCTACTCGATGACCGGCTGGCGGATTGGCTGGCTGGTCGCGCCCGAAGAGGTGGCGAAGGCCGCCGGCAATCTCCAGGGGCAGGAGACGTCGAACCCCAATAGCATTGCGCAGTGGGCGGCCCTGGCAGCTCTGCAGGGGCCGCAGGATTGCGTTGAACAGATGCGCGCTGAGTTTGAGCGCCGCCGTGACTACATCATCAAGGCCTTGGAGGAAATCGAGGGCATCAAGATTAGCAGGCCCGGTGGCGCCTTCTATGCGTTCCCCGAGGTTTCTTCCTTCCTGGACGGGCGACTGAAGCACAATGGCGAGCCAATACGCGACGACTTGACTTTCTGCGAATATCTGCTCACCGCGGCCCGCATCAGCGTCGTTCCTGGCTCAGCCTTCGGTGCCGACGGCTACGTGCGCTTCAGCTTCGCCACCGGCCTGGAGCGCATACAGGAAGGCCTTTCTCGCTTCCGCGCCGCTCTGCAACCGTAACAACGGTCTACGGGCCGCTGTTCGCGCGAGTTGTTGGCGGCAAGGGCGCCTTTTGCTGCTTTATCAGCCCGGCCAGGGCGCCTCGCCTTGCTGCACTGGTCGCAGGATTGCGGTGGATTGCCGGGGCAGCCAGTGTCGGCCCGCTCAGCCTTGGTGTCAGTCAAGGTAAGCCTCGGTGTCCATCAGGGGTAGTGCTTCGTCAGCTGTTATGGGCGCTTCTCCACGCAACCGAGCAGCAAGGCGCGTGAGTCTTTCTTTTTCGGGGGCGGTCCGGATAGCCTTCCAAAGGCCCTTGCGATCTCCGATGAGAATGGCCATGCCCTGGGCGCGGGTCAGCGCGGTATAGAGGAGATTGCGCTTGAGCATGATGTAGTGGCTGGAGTGGACGACCATGACGACGGCCGGATACTCGCTACCCTGACTTTTGTGGACGGTGAGGGCATAGGCAAGTTCGAGTTCGTTAAGTTCATCCGGCTCGTACTCGATTTCGCCGATGGCAAAGGCGACCGTCGTCCGCCCTTCGGTTCCGATGTGCACAATGCGCCCAATTTCCCCGTTGAAAACGCCCTTATCATAGTTATTGGCCGTCTGGAGCACTCGGTCGCCTATGCGGAAGACCGTTTGGCCGCGGCGCACTTCCCCCTTGCGGGCGTCGGGCGGGTTGAGCAGTGATTGAAGGCGGGCGTTGAGGTTGTCAACGCCGAGCAAGCCGCGGCGCATCGGGCTTAGCACCTGAATGTCCTCAGGTGAATAGCCGGCCCTGGGGAGGTTGCGCGTCACGGCGTTAACAATTTTCGCCAGGGCCAGCTCGTACTGGTCAGGGGCACTGGCCGGGGGCCGTCCGGCGCGCGCCGCCTCCTCGGCCTCCCGCCTTTGCTCTGCCTCTATGTCAACCCAGAGCATATCCTCGCCGCGCCAACGGTCGCGTGTGGGCAAGACCATGGCCTCTCCCCGCAGCAGGGCATGGGCATTGCGCACGATGAGGCTCTGCTCCGCCTGCCGGTAGATTTTGGTGAGGCGCGTCACCGGCAGTGCGCCGCTCCCCACGACCTCTGCGAAGAAGGCCCCAGGCCCCACCGGCGGAAGCTGGTCAGCGTCGCCCACGAGAAGCAGGGTCGTGCCGGGTTTCAGGGCTTCCAGGAGGCTACAGGCTAGGGGCATGTCCACCATTGAGCTTTCATCCACGATGACGAGGTCATAGGGCAGAGGGTCTGATGGGCCGTGGGCGAAGCCCCCGCCTGGCTGGTACTTGAGCAGTCGGTGGATGGTGGACGCCTCGTGCTCGGCAATCTCTTCAAGGCGCTTGGCTGCGCGGCCCGTAGGTGCGGCCAGGGCCACTTCTTTCCCAGATCGCTTCCATACCCACACAACGGCCCGCGTAAGGGTCGTCTTGCCTGTGCCCGGCCCGCCCGTTACGACGCTCACCGATTGCCTCGTTGTGGCAAGTAGGGCGGCCCGCTGTTCGTCATTTAGCTCCACGCCTGCAAAGGCCTCAAAATGCCTCAACAACTCTTCGGCCTGCTTTGGGTCTGGCGCGCTGGTGGTTGTAGTTGCTGCCAAGGACCGCAGCATCCATGCCACCCGCTTTTCGCAGCGCAAAAGGGCTGGCAGGTAGATGACGTCGTGCCCCTCCGCGGTTTCCTCTGAAGCCACGGCTTTGTCCTCAACCAACTTGCGCAGTTGTTCTTCCACAAGCACGGTGGGACGGCTCACCAGCTTTGCTGCGCTTTGTATCAGCGTCTGTTTGTCGAGATACATGTGGCCTTCAGCGGTGGCCTCGCGCAGGGTGTGAAGCAAGGCAGCCTGGAATCGCTCAGGGTCGTCTTCGCTCAGCCCTGCCTTGCGGGCAATGCGGTCGGCGGTGAGAAAGCCTACGCCGCGCACGTCCATGGCCAGTCTATAGGGCCGCCGCTCGATGACTTCTATCGCCCGTGCACCGTAAAGCTTGTAGACCCGCCTGGCGAGCGCGGGGCTTAGGCCTTTGGATCGCAGAAAGGCCATTAGCTCGTGGATATGGCGGTGTTCCGCCCAAGCGTCGGCGATAGTGGCGGCCTTGACCGGCCCGATACCGCGCACCTGCCGCAAGGCCTCTTCGCCTTGGTCCAGGGCCTCGAAGGTTCGGTCGCCGAAGTGCTCAATGATGCGGCGGGCGAGTTCCGGCCCGACGCCAGGAAGCGCGTCGGCCAGGTAAGCAGCTAGCCCCTCCGTGGTTGCGGAACGCAAAAGCTCGTAGTCCTCAAAGCGGAACTGACGTCCGTACTTGGCGTGAACTTCCCAGCGTCCTCTCAACCGCACCCTCTCACCAGGCATTGGAGCGGTCATCTCGCCCACGGCCGTGATTTCCTCGTTCGCTGCCTGCACGCGCAGCACCACATATCCGCTTTCCAGCGACTGATACGCCACGCGCAGGATTGTGGCATCCAGCGCCTGAAGAGGGCTTCCGTTACTCAATGTCTGCGCCATGCTGGGCTGATTCTGAGATACAGTTGCGCCCATGACAACCGTACGGAGCGAGGAAAGAGCCTGGCGCTGGGGAAGGCTGTGACAGTTCAGGCGATGTTCTTAGTGGGCGCCTTGGCTACGGGGTGCGCAGCTTGCGGGCCTGCGCAAGGCCCGTGGTAATCTGCCCGCGGCCCCTGGGGCCTCTGAGGAAAGCCCACTGTGCCGTAAGGCCATGGCATCCGCCGAGGAAAGGTGTCAATCCATCCTGTTCCGCGGCTGCCCGTGGGTATTCTCGTGAATGGGGTCGGCGAAATCCCGCGAGCTCCGCTTGCGTAGGCTGAGGAGAGGTGAACATGTCTACCGGGCCGCAACTGAGGATTGACTGGAAGCCCAAGCTGCCGGAAGGAGCGGACTTTGGCATCGGGATTATCGGCGCAGGGTTCGTGGCAATGGATTACCACTTGCCCGGCTACGCTAAGGCGGGCTTTCGCGTGCTGGCTGTGGCCGACCTGCGCGAGGAAGCAGCCTTGGCTGCACAAAACCGATTCGGCATACCCCATGCCTTCACGGACTACCGTTACATCCTCGACATGCCAGAGATTGACATAGTGGACATCCTTACGCCGCGGGCGGGCCGCCTTCAGATAGTGCGCGATGTTGCTGCAGCGGGCAAGCACATCATGAGCCAAAAGCCGCTGGCCAGCACCTATGCCGAGGCCAGGGCTATGGTTGAGGCTGCGGAGACTGCAGGCGTGCGCATGGGAGTCCATCTGCATTACCGCTGGCTACCGGCCTACCGCGCTGCCTGGGTGCTATTGCGCCAAGGCTATATCGGCCAGCCCCTGCTGCTGTCTCACCGCATGGTCGGCAACCAGGACGCCACCTACTACGAGGACGCGAGACGCCGTTGGAATGCCGAGATTGAGGATTTCCTGCTGGTGGAATGGGGCGCTCACCAATTGGATTTTCTGCGCTTCTGGGCTGCTCAGCGTCCCCTAAGGATTTTTGCCTCTACCACCCGCGCTCCCGACCAAAACTTCCGCTCCGACATGATTGCCGCCGTCATCGCTGAATTTGCCGGCGGCGCCCGAGGCGTCCTGATTATGGATCAGGTCCAGCGTGCTTCTGAGGGATTGATGGACTTCCGCGTCGAGGGTTCCGCTGGCGGCATCGCCGGCTCAAATTTCGTCCACGTTGCCGTTGCCAGGGCTGGAGAGCCGCCGCGCCCCGTCGCCCTGGACATCCCCTCCGTTTGGATGGAAATGGTCAACCTAAGCTATGTTGGCACCATGTCAGAGATGTTCTGGGCGCTCGTCGAAGGCCGCGACCCCGTCAGCAGTGCCCGCGACAACCTTGACAGCGTCGCCATGTGTGAGGCAGCCGTCATATCCGCCCGCGAGGGTCGGGCCGTGGATATAGCCGAGATTGAACATACCCCATAGGTCGCCGAAAGCTGCTGAGGGCCGCCGTGGCTGCCGCCACACCTAGCCGTGCCTGGACTTGCTGGAGGGTGTCAAGCTAATTTTTACCTTCTCCCCCGCGCGGCCTCGCTTGACGCCTCGCTTTGGTAGCAAGCGGCCGCCGGCGGTGCACCGGTCAATACAGCAGATAAGCCTGTCGGCGCGCGAGGTAGTCGGCCAAGGGGGCTTGCCAGCGCTTCATCACTTCCTCCACGGCGACGCCCTCGGCAAGCCTTTCCACGGCCTGCCGATCGCCCAGCAGACCGCTCACGGCCTGGATATTCAGCTTATTCGGCCACAGTTGCTCGATAGCCGCCGCTATCCGCAGGCCCGTGGCGACCGGTTGGTACGCCTCTCGGTCTAGGAGTAGCACGCGGCAGCCGCTGCAGTCTTGCCCACGGAATTCTCGCTCTGCTGGCGTGAAGCGAACCGGTTCGAAACTTAGTCCCGCTAAACCCCAGGCGTTGAGCGTGCGTGCCAGCTCGGCCCCGTCCATCCACGGTGCGCCGAATACCTCGAAGGGCTCGCCCGTGCCCCGCCCCACAGAGAGATTGCACCGCTCCAGCATCCCCAAGGCGGGGTACAGGATAGCTGCTGTTGGACTACGCAGGTTGGGTGAAGGGTTGACCCACGGTAAACCGGTTTCGTCGAACCACATGTCCCGCCGATAATTCTCGCACGCCACGACCGTCAGACGGGCCCCGATGCGATATTCCTGGTTTGCATACCGCGCCAGCTCGCCCGCCGTCAGGCCGTGAACCACGGGCAGCGGATGATACTCGGCCAGGCTCGCAAAGGGCCGATCGAGCAGCGGGCCGTCCACGATGTCTGGCCGCAGCAGGCTTGGCCGGTCCAGTACAACGACCTCCACGTTGGCCTCGGCGGCCGCCTTCATCGCCAGGGCAAGAGTTGCCGTGTACGTGTAGAAGCGTACGCCAGCGTCCTGTATGTCAAACACTATCGCATCCAGGTCGGCCAGGTCGTCCGCCGCAGGTGCCTGCCTCGCCCCGTATAGTGACAATACCTGAAGGCCCGTGGCGGCATCTACGCCATCGCCGAAGGGCTCGTCGAGTTCCCCGCGCAGGCCGTGCTCAGGGGCGAACAGCCGGACCAAGTCCACGCCCGCCCACGCCGCCAGCACATCAGCCAGATGCCTTCGGCGTGAATCTATAGCCGAATGGTTGGTGAGCAAGCCTATGCGCTTGTCCCTCAAAGTTGGCCAGCCGCGCCCGCGCTCAACCTCAAACCCGGTGGCCACGCCGCCTGCCGGAGCGGTTTTTCGTCCTCGCGGCGTTCGTCGGATGATTGCACGGGCTACGGCGTTGGCCACCTCCCGCCGCAGCGCCCCGATGACCTCCTTGTCGCCCCGAGAAGGGTGCACCTGGTTCGTCAGCAACACTACCCACGCCCCCGAGGGTGGGTCCACCCACAACGAGGTCCCCGTGAACCCGCTGTGCCCAAAGCCGCGCGCCGGGAACACGTCGCCGCGTATCTGGATGGCGTACTTGCTGTCCAAATCCCAGCCCAAGCCGCGTCGCTGGTCGGGATGGCGAGACTGTGTGGTGGTCATGGCGGCCACGGTCCCAGGCCACAGAACCCGCCCCGCTACACCCATCCCGCCGTGAAGCATCATGGCGCAGTACCGCCCGAGGTCTTCTGCAGTCGCAAACAGCCCGGCGTGACCGGCCACCCCACCCAGGTAGCGGGCGTTCTCGTCGTGCACAACTCCCTGCAGGACGCGGCCTTCGACGACCTCCGTAGCCGCGCAAGCCTCCCACAGGAGCGCGGGGGGATTGAAACAGGCCCCACCCATCGCCGCTGGTACGAAGATGCGCTCCACCGCCGCCTGGTCCAGCGGCTTTCCCAGCAGGCCTTCAATCACCGCGCCGAGCAAAATAAAGCCGAGGTCGGAGTATACAAATTGCTCTCCCGGCCGAGCCACAAGAGGCAAACGGCAAATGTCGGCTACCACTGCTTCCAGCCGCTCCTGCCGACCCGCCGCGCCCGTAGGTGGGTCGGCGAGATAATTCTTCCACGCCGGAACGCCTGAGGAATGAGTGAGAAGGTCGCGAACTGTTGCTTCGTCTCGCCCATCGCCCCTGAAGGCGGGCAGGTAGGCCTTTACGGGGTAGTCCAGCTTAAGTTCGCCAGCCTCTACGAGTTGGGAGGCCAGCGTCGCCGTTACCACCGGCTTGGTCAGCGAGGCAAGGTCGAAAACCGTGTTGGGCAGCGTCGGCAGGGGAGACGGCACAAGCCGGCGCCAACCGGCGGCCTCCAGAAGGAGCACTTCTCCGCGTCGGCCGGCGGCCACCACCCCGCCTGCCAAGCCGCCGTCCCGAACGGCCTTCTTAAGGGCTTTCCCCGCTTCCTCGAGGCCGGCCACAGCTTCCTCCCCGGCGCACATCCGGCTCTACAGTCCCGCCACGGCGCGCAACCCTGCTACTGCCACAACATTAGCGATATCCTCGGCCGTGGCCCCGCGCGAAAGGTCCATGCCCGGCTTGGCTAATCCCTGCAACAAGGGGCCGCAGGCGCCAGCGCCGCCAAGCCGCTGCACCAGCTTGTAGCCTATGTTGCCCGCGTCGAGGTCGGGAAAGATAAGGACGTTGGCGCGTCCCCCTACTGGGCTGCCAGGACATTTGCGCGCGGCTACCTCCTCCACTACCGCCGCATCCACCTGCAACTCTCCGTCAACGCACAGCTCTGGCCTCGCGGCCCGGACCAGCTCGGTGGCCCGCCGCACCTTGTCCACGTCGGGATGCCTAGCGCTGCCCCACGTCGAGAAGGACAGCATTGCTACGTATGGCTCTGCCTCCAGGTACAGTCGTGCGCTGTCCGCGCTGGTGATGGCGATTTCAGCTAGCTGCTCACTTGTCGGCTGCGGCACTAGCCCGGCGTCCGCGAAAACAAAAGCGCCCCTTACGCCCATGTGTAGTTGTTGTGTCGTCATGATAAAGCAGCTTGACACAGTCTGAACTCCTGGCGCCGCCCTCACTATCTGCAGCAATGGCCGCACCCATTCCGCTGTGCTGTGGGCAGCTCCGGCCACCGCACCGTCCACCTCCCCCAACTTCAGCAGGCATGCCGCCGCTAGCAGGGGATCGGCAACCTCCTCCCATGCCTGTTCTTGCGTTAGACCTTTCGACTTTCGCAGTTCGTAGTACAGGTCGGCGCAGCGCCGCCGCAGAGCATCCTCCGTGGGGTCCAGGACCTCAATGCGCGAAAGCGAAAGGCCGAGCTTCCGCGCCCTTTCCTCGATTGTCTTCTTCTCGCCGACGAGAGCGATCCGTGCGAAGCCCTCCTCCATAACCCGTGCTGCGGCAAGGTAGGTCCGTTCATCGTTGATTTCGGGCAAGGCGATGAGCTTCGGCTCACGAGCTGCCCGCGCCTTAATGTTGGCTATCACGTCGTTCATCGCAGGCCTCTCCATCGAGTTCCCGAGCAGGCAAGCTCACAGTTAGTTTGAGTGGCTGCCGGGTAGGGTAACAACATAACGAATCTCAGCGTGGCTCGAAGCGCAGGGTGTCGACGCTATTCTTGCGCGCTCACCTGCGCAGTCCGAAAACATAAGTTTGGAGCGGCCCATGCGCCGCTCCCTGCCCCGCAAAAGCGGCGGCGTGCTAACGCCGCCGCTTGTTCTTGCCCCCACCCTTCTCCTTTTTCTGCTTCTTGTGTGCTCGATCAATTCGGTAGATTATTGCCTGCATCCCGTATGCACCGCCCACCAGCCCACCAACCACGAATCCCATTACGAGGACCAACATCAAAGCCCCGTTGTCCTGAATCTTCTCCCCCCACTGCCGAAACACCAGCAGCAGCCCTAAAGCCCCGATAACTACACCCACGAGGGCACCCGCCATCATCAAACCCATTTGTCGCGTGCTCATGGCCTTGTACAAAGGAGGCAATCACTTGGACCAACAGCCAAGACGCAGCAACTATACCGCGCCGCGCTCAGGGTGGCAACAGGGCCGTGCCGGCCGACCAAGCAGGGGCCAATGCTACAGCTTGAGGTAACTACATCCCCTCCTAGCGCCAGTCGCCTCAGGCCGCCGAAGGTGTGGCCAAGTCTATGACTTCTGCGCCAAGTACCTTCGCGAGCGCTTCTACCACTTGCGGGTCGAAAACTGTGCCCGCGGCCGCCTTCAGTTCTGCCATCGCCGCTTCCGGCACCATCGGCCCGCGATAGGGACGTGCCGATGTCATTGCATCGTATGCATCACACGCACCTACTATCCGCGCCAGCAGCGGGATGTCGTCGCCCTTTAGCCCTTCGGGGTAGCCGCTACCGTCCAGGTGCTCGTGATGATAGCGCACAACCTGAACTATGGGTGCCAGTTGCGGCACACAGACCAATATTTCAGCCCCCTGCGTGGGGTGAGACTTAATCATGTTCCACTCGTGGCTGTCCAGCGCCCCAGGCTTCATTAGCACCTCTGTGCTCACCGCAATCTTGCCCACGTCATGGAGCAAAGCTGAAAGCTGGAGCCGTTCTAGCTCGTCGCCATCGAGGTCCAGCTCGCGCCCGACAGCCAAAGCCAACGCCGCTACCCGCTGGGAGTGACCGCGCGTGTAAGGGTCTTTGGCATCCACGGCCGCCGCCAGTGCCCGGACGGTGCTCAGAAACAGGTTCGACAGGCTTTCGCGCAAACGCGCCCCGGCGAGAGCTAAAGCCATTTGCCGCGCGGCCGCGCAGACCAGCTTCACTTCAGCCGTCGAAAAGGCCCAGGCTGGATCCCGGCGCGCCAATACTATCAGGTCATGAACTTGCCCCACGCCGCCCGCTGACACTATCAGCAACTCTCCCTCGATTCCCTCTATCCCAAGTTCAGAACCCGTCACCGAAAGACCTTGTGATGCCTCCGAGAGAAGTCCCTCCCGCACAGCCCAGTGCGCCGCAGCCGTCGCTAGGCCCACGTCCCTATCCCGCGCCGACCGCGCGGCCACAAGTTTTGGAAAATCTCCTTCCCCGTCAGAGCACAGGAGCACACTGGCGTCCGACGGCACCACCCCCGCAAGGTGCTCTAAAACCACCTGTGCCGTCTCTGCCTCGCTGCTAGGGTTTTGTAAAATTGTGCACAACTCGCAGATAAGTGACAGTTGATCGTAAGCAATCGCAAGCTCGCGCGCTGTTAGGTCGAGTTCCTCCTCGCGACGTAAGATGGCGTCCAAGGCCATCTTGGAGATTTCGGCCCAGGCTGCCAGGTCGTCCTCTCGCCGGCGTGTCGGACTGCAGAAGGTCAATCGCACCAACTCTTCACAACCTCTTCTCACTTGGCACCGGCGCTGTATTGGTCCTCTGCGGGGCGCTCCTGGACACCTCCCCTCTGGGCTTACGAGAGCACATTGGGCCTCGTGGGCCCGGGGCTGGCGGGGGCAGCCCCGGGCCACCCAGCCGCCGAGCAACCGCCCCTCCGCAGCGATTCCGAGGCCCGACGCCTTCGCAAGCCCTTCCAACAGCCTGGCAATGTCCGCCCGGGTTTTGTTCTCAGCCATAGGCTTGCTGCCCCTTAGTCATCACTGGCTTCTCCGCCGCTGATTGCTGGATGTATCGCCGCACCGTCTCCTGTAATGTCCGTGGGGCCAGGGGCTTTGCCAGTATCCCTTCTGCGAGCTCAAAGCCCCCTGCCGAACTCTCCACTCCAGCGACGCCGGTAAGCACGATTACCGGCACATCCTTGTACTGTTCGTTGTCTTGCAGTTGGCTTAGCAGGGCCAGTCCGTGCGCGTCCGGCAGCAGGATGTCGAGGAGAATGAGGTCGGGCTTGGCCCTCGCTAGGACTTCCCACATCTCTGCCCCGCACCCCGCCACCATCACTTCCGCCAACCGCTGCTCCTCCAGCACCAGCCGAATCACCCTGCCAACAAAAGGCTCGTCGTCTACGACAAGAACTAGCGGCCTTTTCTCTTCCAATGGTCTCTCACCCCAGCACGAGGAGCAGGTAGCGCCTTTGGCAACGCCAGGACTGCTTTCAGTTCTGAAAAGCACACCACCAAGCCTCCCCCGCACATCTCCGCCAGATGGCTCGCGGCTCGCACCGCGAGCCGCCGGAGGATCAACCGTGGGTCTCGATGCAGCATGGCTGCACACTGGGCCGTTAAGACCACCATTCCCTGTTGAGTGTCGTTGACCGTTACGCTGATAGGCGCTGCGGGAGCACCATAGCAGGCGGCCTCCAGCCACCCCGCCATCAGCACCTCCGCCCATACTGGGTCCGCCGGCAGCACTGCAGCCGTCTCGCCCAGCCCTGCCGCAATCTCTCCAAGACAGACGCTGCCCTTCCGTAGTCTTTGGGCGGCCCTCCGTAGCGGCCCACTAAGGGGCACCTGCGCCACAGGCAGCGGCTCTGCTACCAAGGTGGCGCTCGCATAGTTGAGTAGTTGCCGCACACGCTCAGCCCCCGCCTGCACTGTTAGCTCCTCCCGCGCCGCTCCGTCAAACCCCGTCCAAAGAAGTGACAGCGGCGAACTCAGCTCATGGATGAACTGCGCCAGCACGCCGCCCTCGTCGCTCGACGCCACTAAAGCCTGCCGCTCGACCGTTTCTGGCATAATCCCCTCCGAACTGAGCGGTTCGCTGTGTATATCGGCACTGGCTCACCAGGCTAAAGCCTTTGGGGCGACCTAACGCCCTCGTTTATGATTGGCGTCCATCACCCCTCGGGAAAGAAGCTTGAGCGCTGCGGGGCCGGCCGCCTGCTCTCCTCTTCGTAGGACCAGCCGGCCCCGTGCCTATGTACCGACCAGCCACTGAGGTCACGGCCCAGTAAGGCGCGTGGCAGATTGGCTGGTGGCTTGGCCCCCAAAATTCTGCGGATGGTGTTGACAGCCTCTCGCGTGGGTACTATCATAAGTAGTACGATGCAGGATAGTACACGAGGAGGGCCGCACCATGAAACTGCACTGCGTCGTCCTGGTAGTGGCCGCCACGTCCGTCGTCCTCTTTGCTGGTTGTGGTGGCGGCGGGGGATACTATGACGGTTGCGCTGGCAGCGACTATCCGAAGTCCCGGTACGTGACCTTCTACCTGCGGGTCCAGGATGCCTGGGGTGACGCCGTTGGCGGTGCCACCGTCGAGATTGATGGCTTCCGTGTGGACGGCCCGACTAGTGAGTATTGGGAATACGTGGGCTACGAGGGGCCTGCCGAGTGGTGGGGCTGGGCATACAACTGGAACGTCCAGAACTACCGCGTTGTCATCTACGAGCCAGGCGAGGTGCGGTATCTGAGGGTTCGCGTCTCACGGCCCGACCTAGGCTCTGAGGACGCATGGGTTGACATAGGGGATTACGACCCGCTCAGGGTCTATGTGCGCATCGTGTTCATTTTGGGAGCCAGGCCCTCTCAGGCTGCGGGCGCCCCTGCCGCCGTGCCACAGCCGGAGTACTCCCGCCCGGCGCATTAAGGTGCCCCCTTCCGGCGGCCGCAGGCCTAGCCCGGGCCTGCCCGCCGTCGTCAAAGCGAGCGCCATCGGCTTCTCGGTCTCCAGCCTCGCCGGTGGCGCTCGTGGTTTGGGTGGCCCGATGGTTTGCGTGTCGGCTCCACGGTTTTCCCTGCCAAAGGAGGTCTCTGGTGTACCATGCGGTACGTGAGGCTATCTGTTGACGGGCTATTCTTTGGTTTGAGGTGCTTAGGCCTTTGGCAGATGTTTGAATTACCCTCCCGACGCGGATGATGTGGCTGTGGGCTTTACACGCGGCTTGTCTTGCGCTCTGCATCTGTCGCGCCGTACTCCGTCAATGCAACGCCCGCGACCCCGTCGCCTTCCGCAGCCGCTATTTTTACTGCCATTAGAGGCTTGGGCGCTGTGTGGCGTGCGCGGAATTTCACGCGCAGGTAGTTGTCGCTTATTCCCTCGAAGAGGTCTGGCTCCAGCCTTCGTTCGATGACAACCTCTAGCGTGGCGCCGACTTGCGACTTTGCGAAGGCGACCTGCTTGCGCGCACCTATCTCGCGCAGGGCGTGATTTCGCCGTTTGCGCTCCTCGGGTGGCACTTGGTCCCCCATCGCCGCCGCACGCGTCCCCGGCCGTGGTGAGTAGGTGAAAACGTGCAGGTACGCCAGGGGCAAGGCTTCCACCAGGGCCAATGTCTCAGCAAACTCTTCTTCTCTCTCCCCAGGAAAGCCGACCAAAACGTCTGCGCCGACGGCAAGTGCCGGACTGTCCTGCACCAACTGCCGCACTAGCTGCGCATAGAAGTCCGCCTCATACGGCCGGCCCATCCGCGCCAGCACGCTATCCGAACCGCTTTGGAGCGGCAGGTGGAGGTGACGGCAGACTTTGCCCCGCCCGTACCGCTGGGCTTGGTCACCGGCCAGGGCCGCTCCGCCGTGGGCGACGAGCCGCCTTATATCGTCATCCACCTCTCCCGGCTCGATGGAGCTGAGTCGCAGCCGCGGCAGCTCTTCGATGTTGCACAGGCGTAAGCAGAGCTGGCCTAGGGTGGTGGGCGGGTCCAGGTCGGCACCATAGCGCCCCAGATGCGTGCCGATGAGGACGATTTCCGGATGGCCGGCGGCTAGGAGAGCTCGCACTTGTTGCTCCACCACGTCCGAGGGAACGCTTCGGGCGCGTCCTCGCGCTTGCGGGATGACGCAGTAGGCACAGGCGGCGTCGCAGCCTTCCTGGACCTTCACGAAGGCGCGGGTGTGGCCGGCGAAGCGGGTGAGCATTGGCCCGGTGCCTGCGTAGTCGGGCCTATCATCGCGCGGCGCCACGCGGAGGACCCCTCGGGACTGCAGAAGCTCCGCCAGCCGCGCCTTATCCCGATTGGGGAGGACCAAATCCACTTCCGGCATGGCCCGTAGGCTTTGCGGATAAACCTCCGCCACACAGCCGGCAACCACGACGATGGCCTCGGGATTTAGCCGGCGGGCCAGCCTGGCCAGGCGCCGCGTATCGCGGTCTGCACGGGCCGTCACGGTACACGAGTTCACTACGTAAATATCGGCCCGCTCTCCCCATTCCACCGTTTCGCAGCCTGCCACCTCTAGCTGCTCGCGCATCTGTTCCGTCTCGAACTGGTTCAGTTTGCAGCCGAGGGTAAAGAAGGCTGCTCTCGGGAACCTGGGTGGTCGGCCGTCCACGTCGTCGTCATTCCTGTCCAGTTCGCCCCGCTTGCTCATCTCGTCGCCTGGCCTACTTCATTTGGGCACTTGACCAGAAAGCCAGAAAGCCGGGCATGGTGCCCGGCCTCGGCTCATGCCCTCCAGTCTGTCCGTCAAGCTTCTTTCTTCGCGGATTCTTTCCGCACGCGGGTCGGGCCAGCCTTCGTCACCTTGCCGGCCTTCAGGCAACGCGTACACACGCTAAGCCGTTTCGGCTTGCCGTCAACCAGCGCTCGCACCGACTGAAGATTCGGCTCCCACCGACGCTTCGTATGTCGGGCTGAATGGCTCACCTTATATCCCACAGCGGGCTTCTTTCCGCACACATCACACACGCGCGACATGACCTTCCACCTTTCCGTATTGTTTGGATGCTTCTCGGGGCGCGGGGCCAGTATAGCCTGCGCCCTCGGCCGACGCAACCGCCTTCGCAGCTTTTTAGGTGCCTGCTTCCCTCATAGCGGCCTCCATGCAGAAGGGCTGGCAGGTGCTTTCGTTCCTGGCCGTCGGGAGGCCTCGGTCGCTGGGGTGGCTGGCCGCCGCCACACTCGTAGCGCCCCCAGCGACAGCCCTGTTGTGAACGATCGCACCGCCGAGAACGCAGCCATTGCGAAGACCTATCATAACGCAGATGCGCGCGCCAGCCCACGGTGCGGCATGGGTGAGAGTTGACGGGCGGCTGGCCCCGCGCCTATAATACTGCCCGCTCGCAGAGCGCACCCTGCACTAAGGCGGGGGTGTAGCTCAGTCTGGTCTTAGAGTGCCGGCCTGTCAAGCCGGAGGTCGCGGGTTCAAATCCCGTCACCCCCGCCATCTGTGCTCGGATGTTCTTTCCGTAACCCACCCCCACGCGGAACTGGTTTGGCGTCCTGGCTGCATATTTACCGATTCCGCCCCTGTGTCTGCGCTGGCTAAAGTTGTTACAGGAGCAAAATTTGCGCTTTGTGATACATCGCAGTAGACTCGGCAGACACGGCACGGCGCTGGCACCCCTCGGAGGAGCTGACCCCTTGGTCGGCAGGATGCCGTTGACTGACGACATGCAGCGAAATTGGCCTGTGCAGTCGCCGGAGTACTGGCCGCGGCCGCCGCGCATCAGCGGGACAGCCATGCCTACAGGGGTTCACTTGTCGGCGGGGTACGTGCGCACGTCGCGGGATTGGGAACTGGTGGCCACGGGCCTGGCGGTAATGGGCCTGGGCGCGGTCGCGGCCGTTCTGAGCTTCTTTGTGGTGTGGCTGCTCGACGCCACAACGCCTGCGCCAACGGTGGGCATTCTTCTAGGTGTCCTTTCCGGCAATGTCCCAGCCTATTATGCGTACTGGCAAGTTCTGATCAATCTCGTCGCCGCGCTGACGTTCCTCGTGGTGCTGCGCTTTTCTCCCCTGGCTGGCTACCACGCCGCCGAGCATATGACCGTCACGTGCATCGAGCGCCTCGGCCGCCTTGACCCCGAGCAGGTACGCCACATGCCCCGCGCCCATCCTCGCTGTGGCACCAGCCTCCTCGCGGGCGTTCTCCCGATTTTTCTTATTGCCGTGCCGCTGCTGTCGGTGAACAAGGAGCTTGCGGCCTTAGTGGTGATTGTGGGGTGGGTTCTCAGCGACCGCACCGGGATATTTCTTCAGCAAGTGTTCACCACTAGACCGCCGAGCCGCAAACAGCTTGAAGCAGGCATCCGTGCAGGCGAGCGGCTGCTCGCCCTGATGCGCCAAGAGCGTCCCAAGCCATTGTCTCCCGCCCAGCGGCTGTGGCGACGTGGGTTCCCGCAGATGGCTGCCGGTGCCATCGCCGGCATGTGGTTTCTGGGCTGGCTGCTTGATAATATCCACGTGTTTCTGGATACCGGCCTATGAGCTGCGCCGCATCTCCGAGGCGGCCTCCCCCAACGGCAGGGCTGCGTAGACATGGTGCCGAAACATGAAAGACCGCTTGCGCGAACTTCTGGCTAAGGCAGTAGCTGCTGCAGTTGATGCGGGCGAGCTTCCGGCCGAGGCTGGCGGGGTGGATGTCTGCGTGGAGCGGCCTCCGCGGCCGGAGATGGGTGACTTTTCAACGTCCGTGGCCCTGGCTTTGGCTAGGGTCGCCGGGCGCCGGCCCATGCAAGTGGCTGAGACCCTTGTCTCGCATTTGCCGTCGGACGCCTTCGTGGAGGCGGTGGAAGTTGCCCCGCCAGGCTTTATCAACTTCCGCCTCAGCCTGCGTTGGCTGACCGAGGCCGTGGCCGAGTGCCTGCGCCGCGGGCAGGACTATGGTCGGTCCGACTGGGGCGCTGGCCGTCGGGTACAGGTGGAGTTCGTAAGTGCCAACCCCGTTGGCCCTATCCACATCGGCAACGCCCGCGGCGGCCCCTACGGGGACGTGCTCGCGTCTCTTCTCGAGGCCACGGGCCACCAGGTAACCAGGGAGTACTATATCAACGACGGACCCGAGAACACGCAAATCGTCGTCTTCGGCGCATCCGTCCAGGCCCGCTACCTGCAGGCTCTCGGCGTGCACGTCGAGCTTCCTGAGGGCGGCTACCAAGGGGAGTACGTGGCCGAGCTTGGCCAGGCCCTCGCTGCCGAGCACGGCGAGCGCTACCGCGACGTTCCGCGAGATGAGACCGGTGCCTTGTTGTTCTTCGGCCTCGTGCGCGAACGCATGATCCAGATGCTGCGCGAGGATTGCGACGCCTTGGGCATTACCTTTGACGTTTGGTTCAGCGAGCAGAGTCTTTACGACAGCGGGGCCGTCGCCGCTGTTGTCGAGGAGTTGTTGAGGCGAGGTGCTGCTTACGAGCGCGACGGGGCCGTATGGCTGCGCAGCAGTGACTACGGCGACGACGAAGACCGCGTCCTCGTCCGCCAGTCGGGTGCTCCTACTTACCTTGCCAGCGATGCTGCCTATGGCCTCAACAAGTTCTTCGAGAGGAGTTTCGACCACGTCATTTACGTCTGGGGACCTGACCATGGCGGGTACGTGGCCCGTCTAAAAGCCGCCCTCGCTGCCCTTGGCATTCAGCCTGAGCGTGTCGAGATAGTCATCTACCAGATTGTCCGCATACTGCGTGGTGGTGAGCCCGTCCGCATGAGCAAGCGGGCCGGCAACGTCATCTGGCTGCGGGATGTCATCCAAGAAGTTGGCCGTGATGCCGTGCGCTTTTTCTTCCTGATGCGCAGTGTGGATGCCCACCTCGACTTCGACCTGGAACTGGCTGCCCGCCAAAGCGAGGAAAATCCCGTCTACTACGTCCAGTACGCCCATGCCCGTACCTACGGCATACAAAAGGAAGCAGCCGCCCGTGGTTTTCCTGGGCCATCCGTGGAGCGGCTGGACCTCCTCTCGCATCAGGCGGAGCGAGACCTCATGCGCTACATTGCCGACTACCGTGAGCTTGTCTCCGAGGCCGCTCGCCAGCGGGCGCCCCATCGCCTTACCCACTTCGCCCTTGACCTCGCGCGGGCTTTTCATCAGTTCTACGACCGTTGCCGCGTTCTTGACCCTTCGAATCGGGAGCTTTCCGCGGCGCGGCTGGCGTTGGTGGTAGCCACAGGGCAGGTGCTACGAAACCTGTTGGGGCTGCTGGGAGTCCGGGCGCCGGAGCGGATGTAGCTGATGGGGGCTTGGCTTGCCTCCCTTAGCCTGCTGGGGGCCCTGGGCGCTCGCCCGCCCGAAGTGCTTGTCGTTGAGCCTGATGCCACCATCCAAAGCTCCCCCGCCACCGCAGAGCTAGCTGCACACGCCTTCTCACACACGTGCGCCGCTTTACGTGCCGCCGACGTTCCCTTCGTGACCACCAGCGACACACGCACCGCCAAGGCTGGCCTGCCGGCAGGTGGTGTTGCTATTTTCCCCTTCAACCGCATACTGGCCGTCGGCGAAGAAGCCCGAATAGCCGTGTTTCTTTCCGCAGGCGGCCGCGCCATCTTCATGCACGCCCTTCCGGCCGCGGTCGCGGCCTTGGCCGGCATGTCGGCGCCTCGACCCTCGCGGGCCGCCTGGCCTGGCCATTACCAGAAGCTTGTGCTCACTGGCGCTGACCTTCTTGGTTGTCCAGCCGAAATCACCGTCCGCGCCGAGTGGGTTCACACTGTGGATGCGCCGGCGGCGGTGAGGCGCGTCGGGGTCTTTTTGTCGGACGCCGGCCGCCCCCAGGCTGCCACTGGCATTTATCTTGCGCCTTCCCTGGCCTATATCACGTGCCTGCTTGTCGCTGCTGACCCCAAGGAGGCGGGTGCTTTTCTGCGGGCGGTCATCGGCCACTACGCGCCGGCACTTTGGGACTTTCTCGTGCCCGCAAGCTGCCACGATTTAGGGCCCCTGGAGGGCGCTGAAAGCCTTGCCGTATTGCTAGACGAGCTTTCGGCACGCAGGGCTGAAGGCCAACACATAGTGAGAGCTTTTCGTGCGGCTCAGGAGGCGGAGGCCTCCCTTGCCCGCGCCCGTCCGCTACTTTATGAGGGCTTTGCGGAGGCCGCGGTGGCGTTGTCTAAAGGCGCCCGCAGGGCTGCTGAGGAGGCCTTTTGGATGGCCTGGCCGTCCTGCAATGAAGAAATGCGTGGCGTGTGGGCGTCCGCTAAGGCGCCACAGACGTGGGAAGCGGCAGCTCAGGCCCTCGCGGCAGCCCGCTTCAACGTAGTGTTTCCCTACGTGGCCACGGCCGCGGCCGCCTATTATCCCTCGTCGGTGCTTCCGCCTGCCGCGGATTCCTCCGGCCGCGACGCCCTTGCCGAGATACTCGACGCCTGCCATCGGTACGGCCTGAAAGTCCATGCGCGACTTCTCGGCCTGTCGTGCATGTTCGCAAGGGACGAAACGCATAAAGCCCTGGCTGCCTCTGGCCGCTTGATGCTCACCAGCAAGGGCACCCAACTGCGCTGGGTCTGCCCGTCGTCGCCGGAGAATCGCCGCCGCCTCGTTGCCGCGGCTGAGGAACTCGTCGCGAAATACGCGGTGGATGGTCTGCAGTTGGATTATTTCCGCTATCCGAGCTACGAAGGCTGCTATTGCGGCCGTTGCCGCCAGGCCTTCGAGAAGTTTTTGGGACGACAAGTTCAGAGCTGGCCCGACGGCGTCCGCACTGGACCGGCGGCGCAGGCCTTTCGTGATTTCCGACGCCGCCAGTTGACTGGTCTTCTGGGCGAAATCCGCAGTGCCGTCCGCCGCGCCAGGCCTGATGTGCCAATCTCCGCCGCCGTCTTCGCCAACTGGGCGCACCACCGCAACGAAATGGGCCAGGACTGGGTTGCCTGGCTCCAACAGGGCCTTCTTAGCTTCGCCTGTCCAATGAACTACACGTCTTCTGTGGAGCTATTCGCCGACCTGACGGTGAAGCAGCGAAGCTGGGCAGGCTCAGCGCCGCTTTGCTTCGGCATCGGTCCCTACGCCGACCGAGTGGGGGATTTCCCGCCGGTCGTTGTCGCTCGGCAGGTGCAGGTTGCCCGCGCCTGCGGCCAGGGGTGGGTGCTTTTCAACCTGCGCCAGGCACTCATGGAGCGCGACCTGCCTCGTCTTTGTGCTGGCATTACTTACCAGCCTGCCCGCCTTCCACGCTGCGCGGGTGGGTAGGTGCTTTGCTATCTGCGGCGAACCTAATGACCACAGATGCCGTCCTAGAAGCTGAGCTTCGGCCACTTTCAGGCCGGCACGGAGGTGAGCACGCGTGGCCCGCAAGGGACGGATCCTCGCAGTGGCGGCGGTTGCGACTGTATTAGTTCTTGGCTTTGCCGTGGCGCTGGCCCAGCAAGGGCAAGGCAGGCAGCAGCGGGGCGGCGGCCAGGGGCCTGGTCCGGGCGGCCCCATGGCTGGCCCCATGGGCCCCATGGCTGGGCCTATGATGATGCGCGCCATGGCTCCACCCGCCATCGCTGTGGCCGGTGGGAAGGTCTTCATTGCCGCCGGCGGCAAGCTATACCGCTTCGATGCTGAGACCTTGGAGCTTGAGGCAGAGGCTGACTACGCTCCGATGGGGCCGATGCCGATGGGGCCTGGCATGCCCGGCGGGCCGCCCCCTGGCGAGGGTGGCATGCTTCCGCCCCCGCAACCGCCAGGCCAGTAGCGCGGGCGCAGCACGCCACCGGTTCCTCGCTGGTGGAGGTCTGCGGCTGCTCCTTGGCTGAGTGGGGCGGCGGTGCTCCGGCAAGCGTCTTCTAGGCGCGTCTAGGCACGCCTTGCCCTTCTCGGGTGCCGCCGGCGCTTCGTGCTGCCCTTCGGCTCCCTCGCCGCCCCACCAGTCTCAGCCTCTTGGGAAGGTCAGTCGCACCGATGCACCCGCTGGCACGCTGAGCTTCTCAGAAAGCCGGTATCGGCCGGTGATTTCGGCAGGCGTGCGCACGGTGGTCTCGATTGGTCCATCGGTCGGGTTATTCACCTCGAAAGTGATCCCTTCGGGGGTCCAGTCTATCAGGGCAAGCCGCAACCGCGGGGCATCAGCCATCAACAGGTTGCCGGCGTAAAAGAGGCCACCTTTGCTTACGTCCAGGTTAGCCCAGCCCTCGCCTTCGAAGACGCCGAAGGGGACGATTTCCGGCTGGCTGCCTGGCCGCCACACGCCGCACGACCAGTTCCAGTTCAGACCCCCTATACGCATGGTGAGGGGCATGGGCATTTGCGGATACGGCTCGACTTCTCCCACCACGCCGAAGTCCTCAGCGGTCAGTGCTGCCACATAAGCTACTGCGTCGAGCTTACCGCGCGTGAGTTTGAGGGAGAAGGGCGTCGGTCCGGCGAGACCCATGAACCGCCGCTGTTCGGAATAGTCCATCTTAGGGTCAAGCCGCACCCATCGTGCTCGCCACTGATAGCCTGCGGGCAGCGTGGGGTCGCCCGGCGGTGGTGCAAAGCCCACGCGCCCAGCCGCATCCACCCGCAGGCCAGGTGTCAGGGCCACGAAGTCGTTAGCTTGCCCGCCGACCGGCAAATCCAGGTAGCCCTCCGTGAGCTTTTGCTCTATCCAGCCGCCTGTGGCGTCTTTCGTCAAGCACGTGGGCTGGCCCCCCACGTTCAGGAAAATAGGGAAAATATCTCCTGACGGCACAACGGGCTGGCGTAGCCTCAGCACTATTTCCATTAGCATCAGCGGCACTATTTCGTTTCCTCTTTGGCCGTAGGGCCGCCGGTGCAGGTCATACCACCGCACCCGCCCTTCATACACTCGGCTGCGGCTCGTGCCCTGGGGCGCCTTCGCATCAAACACCACCTCTTCCCATAGCGCCCGCCAGTACCGCTGGTCCAATACGGCATCGGTGACGGTCAGCACAGGGCTGAAATAGGGAAACTCTAGCATCGGCGCCATGTTCTCGCCCCGCCGGCCGTCCGTCATATGCGGCCAAAGCCCCTTGCCTTCGTCCGTGCCGAAAGTAGGCACGAAGATGTCAATGCCGTCGCCGAGAATTGTCCCGGTGTAGTTTACGGCCACCGAGAAGAAGTTCTGCCTGTCTGAACATCGCCAGTTGTATGCTCCCGACTCGCCCGTGCGCAGCGGCGGAGAGATGGCCGTCCGCCCTTGCTCGTCCTGTACCCACAAAAACCCCGTCTGCAGTATCCCGCCCGGCGGCACCACCTCTCCCTGAAACCGCGTGCTGTTCGGCTTCCACCGGCGCAGAAGGTTGTACATCGAGTAATAACGCACATCGGTGATTGGCACCTCGTCTTCCACGACGAAGCTGGTGGAACTCAAGCTGCGTATCATCGGCCCGCTGCTCACAAGATATTTCACCGGCGTCTCCCAGAAGTGCGACATGCCGTCCCGCATGTACCAGGCGGCGTCCTCGACGCTGTCGGCCATCACGTAGAGTTGATGTCCCGTGGCGGCCGCCTTAGCCACTTGGGCAGGCGAGCGCAACTCGTGCACCACCAAAGGTATCGGGTTGCTCATGTTATATATCTGCGCCTGATAGGCCTGCGTCCCGTCGTCTATCAGGTTCCCTTCCGCATCATACGTGTACACGACAATTCCTGAGAAAAACTTGAAGAGCTGATGCGGCAGCGGGCAAGTCGTCGGATGGGCTATGGCCGAGCACGACATCCCGAACCCCAGCATCAGATACTGAATTTCCGTCATCTTTTTCCCGTCTGGCGCCAGCATCCAGGGCTGCGGATAGTTGTTCTGCCCGAAGAGCAGCAGCCGGTTGTCATAAGCGTCGGTTATGTCCAGGCCCGGCATTACCACCAGGTCCGGCCCGCTGGCCTTCTTACACTCGGCCACATATTGCGACCATGTCTCGGCCTTGAAGTCGGCGAGGTCTTCCGTCATCACCAGGATAGAGTATCCGGCCGCCTTCGCCGCGCTGGCCCATTGCCCAATGTCCCCTTCGCCGCTGCTGTAAGCACTCCGTGCCCCGATGAGAACCTTTATCGGCTGCGCGTCGTTGCCTTCGTACCAGCCGGTGAGCCATCTGGGCACTGCCTCCATCGCCGGCACCGGCGCTGCTGCGTATTTTTCAGGCGTGTAGCCGCCTTTTCCAGCCGCCGCCGCTGCTTCCGCTGCCCATAGGAGCATGTTGCCAATCAGCCGCTTGCCGTCACTGGGGGTCTCGCCGTCCCCCCGCTCCATGAATACGCCGTTTATGTCCCCGGTCTGAAACTCGCCAATCCATTTCGTACCCGCCGCATAGGGGTAGGTGAAGGTGTAGAAGCGATGCACGCCCAAGAGGGTTACGCGGCCCTTTCCGATTTGAGCTACGGCGGCTAGCACGGGTGGATTCTGAGCGTCCGGCACCGGATACCATGTCTGGTACTGCAGGCATCGTGCCGTCACGGCGCCATCCGTGGCTCTCACGATGGGCTTCCAGTGCGGGGCGCGGAGCTCGAAGGGGATGGTGGGGTACAGGTCGTCCCAGCGGCCCATTATTACCGGATAGTAGATGCGCCGAACGCCCTCGGTTACGGGATGTTGTTCGATGTTAGTCGTCCAGCAATAGGTCGTCCAGGCGTGGGCCTCATCGCGGGCGGTGGCGGCGCTCACTGAAACGCCCCAGGGGTGAAGCAACGGGCCGAGGGCTTCTGCTATGGCGGTGCCGCAGTCGTCTATCGCCGGCGAAAAGAATAACCCCCCGCCCTCCTCTACATACCGATGAAGCTCCTGGATATTGCGCTTGCGCGTGAAGTATTGCGCTATCGAGCCGTCGGGCATCGTATCGTGAAAGTACGGCATCATCAAACCGCGAAAATCGAAAAGCAGTACTACATGGAATAGGCGCAGCAAATCCTGGCTCAAAGGCTGGTTGACCGGCCTGGTCACCACGGTGATGCCAAGGCTCTTAAGGTAGTCGAGCATCTCCGGGGCGATTTTGTCCTGTGAACTTGTCAATGCGAGGGCGAAAATCTCGGCTGGCCGCACTGCTTCCACTCGCGCGCTACTGGCCGCCATTGCCAGCACGAGGCTCCATAGCATTACCGTCTTTACGACAAAGCTTCGCACCGACGGCACCTCCTTATGCGGATAGGAGTTGCTTCGCTCCACGGCCTTCCACTCCTGCCGGTCTCTTCCGCTGGGTCGAAGCCTGCGCCTATTCAAGCACGGCATCTTTCCCGCAGTGAGAAGGTCAGACATACGATCAGGGGAAGCATCTACACCGGCCAGTCGCCGGTGGTTGGACACGGACGGCAGTTATTCACCTATCCAGCGTGGCCCCGGCGCAGACAGGCGTTAGGGGAGAGGTGAGACGGCGTGAGGTGCAGCCCATTAGCTGTTTGGTCTATGCGCGGGTACGCGGCTGTATCTTGCGCGGCAGCGGTATTTTCTGCGGTGACCACCGCCGCCCAAGAGCTGCCGCCTAACATCGCTCTCGGCAGGCCGTACACCCTCAGCCCGCCGAACTATCAGCGTTGTACCGACCCGGATGACATCATCCAGCTTACCGACGGCCAGTACGTGGAGGGGTATTTCTGGGTTCAGAAGGGCACGGTGGGCTGGGTGGGCGGCGGCACGAAATTCGTCACCATAGATTTAGGCAGGGTCCGGCCAATAAGCGGGGTCTCCTTCGACACGGCTGCAGGGGTGGCTGACGTGCAGTGGCCCGCCAGCATTCTCGTCTACGTTAGCGATGACGGCGAGCTGTGGCATTGCGTTGGCGATCTCGTCCAGATGGTCTCCCCCGAAGCCCTTCCGCCCTATGGCCAATACGCTCGTAGCAAACTTACGGCAATGGGGTGGCGGGTGCATGGCCGCTATGTTCAGCTTGCCATTGAGCTTCGTGGCTCGTATGGTTTCGTTGACGAGATAGAGGTATACGAGGGCGATCCGACAGCCCTAACCGAACCCTTGCCTGGCGAGCCGGTAAACGACGTGCCCACGCACCTGAAGCTTATGACCTTCAACGGCTTGCTGCGCCAGCAGTTCCGGCGCGACCTGCAGGCCGTCAGGGAAGACATTGACGCCCCTGGGCTTACCGACGAGCAGCGGGGCGTGCTGGCAGCCCGCGCCGACGAGCTGCTCGCCAAAGTTGACCAGGCCCCTTTGGTCCAGCCCGAGGGCTTTCGCGCCGTCCTGCCCATGACTGAACTTGAGCGGGAGATTTTCGCTTTGCAGGCCGAAGTTTGGCGTGCTCAAGGCAAGCCAAACCTTCGCGTCTGGCATTGTCATCGCTATGATTATCTCGCACCGTCTGCCGAGCCGAAGAAGAGCTCCGAGCCGGCCGCCCTTTCGGTGCGCATGATGAACGGCGAGACGCGGGCTGACGTGGTCAACTTCACGAATGCCGCCGCCCAGCCGGCCCGGCTTCGCCTACGCATCGAAGGTCTTCCCGGCGGCACCAATCCCAACTACGTGGTGGTGCGGGAAGTTCTTCACGTCGGCACAAGAAACTTCGACCGCGGTACGGTGGCAGCGGCGCTACCGGAGGCCCTTCGCGACCAGGCCGGCTGGACGATAACCGTTCCCAGCGGCATGACTGTTCAGGCATGGTTTGAGTTCAGCCCCCGACAGCTTCCGCCAGGCCGGCACTCTGGCAGGATTGTCGTTCAGCCGGAGGGTGGCCGCGCAATCCAGGTGCCCATCCGACTGGTCATTTCTCCCCTCCGCTTCCCTGCCCAGCAAACGTTGCTTGTTGGCGGGTGGTGCTACACCGACGGCTCAGGCGCCTACGGCGTGACGCCCCAGAACCGGGATGCCTTCATTAACTTCCTTCGGGAGCACGGCGTGAATGCGCCATGGGCCACGTCCGCGGCCATGCCCGAAGGCGCTTATGACGCCGACGGCAACATGACCCAGCCGCCCGAGACTGTCCGCTTCGACGAATGGGTGGCCAAATGGCCCGGAGCGCGGATGTATATGATTTTTCTGGCCAAGGGCGACACCATCGCCGGCCACAGGATGGGTACCGCGGGCTTTGACAAGTGCGTCGGCCAGTGGGCGCGGTTCTGGGCGGACCATGTCCGTGCCATCGGTCTCAAACCTTCTCGGGTGGGCTTCCTCGTCTACGATGAGCCTTCCGACGCCACCGGCTACGCCATCAACGAGGCCTGGGCCAGGGCCATCCATGCCGCAGAGCCAGAATTCAGGCTTTTCGTAGACCCCATCCCAACCTCCCCTGACGGCATGGAGTCCATGATTGGCGCCATGGACATTCTTTGTCCCAACCGAGCGATTTGGCTTGCCCTCGACTGGATGGCCTCCTATTACGCCGCCCGGCGCGAGAGAGGAAAGGAGCTTTGGTTCTACTCTTGTTCCGGCCCGACGCGCAGTTTCGACCCGTACTCATATTATCTTCTCCAGGAATGGCATGCCTTCGCGGTTGGCGCAACGGGTTCGTGCTTCTGGGCCTTTGGCGACACGGGTGGCGTATCGCCTTGGAACGACTACGTAGGTGCCGGCGCCGGTCCCTACTGCCCTCTTTACCTGGATGAAACCGGCGTCACCTGCGCCAAATGGATGGAGGCCCTTCGCGAAGGCATCGAAGACTACGAATACCTGGCGATGCTCAGGCGCTGGATAGATCAGCACATTATGGAGGCTACAGACAGGCCTGCTCAGGCCGAGAAGGTGCTGCGGGCCGCAGTTGATAAAGTGATGGCAACCCAGGACGGCGCCAATTTCCGCTGGGATCGCGAAGTTGACCGCTCCACGGCCGACCGTGCCCGCGCCGACGTGCTCGACGCGCTTGAACGGCTGACTCGCTGAACCAGGGGGATTCTCTACGCCGAGACCGCCTCGCTCCGGCAGTGGTTGGACCACCAGGCCGCTGCGCGGCCCTGCCGGCACGTTTGAGGAGCCGTCGGCACACAAAGCCGCAAGTGCCGCTCGGCGCCTGCTCAACCTCTACTCGGGTTCCTCGACATCGAAGACCGCAGTGACCGTCGTGTCCTGCGCCACTTCGACCTCTATCTTCGGCTCTCTGGAGGCCACCGGCCCTGTCCATTCGCGGAAGCGGAACTTGCGTCCACCGCTGGGGCGGGTGGGTTGGGAGGGGTCCATGAACTGCCCCAGCCGCTCGGCGCTGCCGTATCCCGCCGGCGTTTTCATGTCCGCCGGCACGATGTCTACCACCTCGATGACGTGCCGCCCAGGTTTGTCAAATACGATGTCGAAGCGCCCGAAATTCGGCCCCATCACGTATTCCGTCGTCCACATCCCGCAATGAGTCCAATAGTCAAAACCGTCTACGCGGAACCGTACCTCCCCCAGGCCAGGGGAGGTGGCCACAGTTAGCCGCGGACCCGGCTTATGGAGCTGGTCGCTCATGTCGGCGGCGTACAAGTAAACTCGCCCAGAATATGGCGGAATGGTGAGCTTGCCATCAGTAGCCGCGACATCCACCAGCCGACCCCGACGCTCCACCTCCTCGAAGTTGCCATTGCCCAGCCGCTCTTCTCCCTTCTCTGGCGCCGTGCCCTCCCTCAGAAACACGTCGTCGAACCACACCTTTCCCGTGCGGTAACGGAAAATCAGGTTGTAGGTGAGCGACTTGATTGGCTTTTCCGGTTGCACTACCACCTCGCTATACTCCCACTCGTGAGTGCCAGGCGAGAAGGGCGCAATCTGGCCGTACAGATACGTGCCGTCGGTATAGGCAATGTCGAGGTAGATGGAGTAATTTCCGTCTTTTTCGCCCGAAGCGTTCTCCGCCTTGGACCATCCGCCGGCCACAATTGGTACCGGCTCCGTCTGGTTGAGGGTCACGACTTGCGATACTAGACTCTCCTCGCCGGTTGTGTTTACGATTCGCAGGCTCCGGTTCCCAGCGTGCTTTACGGTGGCGTCCAGTGCGAAATTGGTCTGCCGATGGGGTGCCCAAGACTTAGGCACCGCCACGCCGATTTCGAGAAACCTCGTCGTTGGAATTGGGGGCTTGACTGTAATCTGGCCTGGCTTTTCCCTGTCGGGGTTCACGGCAACTAAGCCGCGCTCAAAAGGCCGGTAGTAGACGCCTCCCTCCTGCTGTTCATCGCTGAGGGGCTTACCCAGCCGGATTTGGTAAAGGATGGCGGTCTCCGGATGCGACAGGGGCAGCCCCCCGTTCCACACAAACCCGCCCACTCGGGCTGTCGCGTAGCAGAAAAGGGCGTCTTCTGCAATGCCGTAGGGAGTATGGCCAAGATAGCTCAAGCACTGTATCTGCTTGCCGGCACGAAGGAACGGCTGCAGTTTCACGCCCTGTTCATGCCAATGGCTGTGCCAGTCCATCCAGCGCTCCGTCGAGACCCACGTACAGATATAGGATTCCATCATCTCCGCGTCCAGGTACTTCCAAAACTCTCTCGGTAGCCCCAGCGGATAGGCCGAGTTGCCCAAGATAGCTCCATCAGGCTTGTAGCGCTTCACGACTTCCCGCACGCGTTTCAGGAGCATGGCGAAGGCATGGTTCTGGTCTTCGTAGATGTGCTTGTGGCGTCCGAATTTGGGTCCATAACACGGCTGGCGGCTGCAGAGATTGTCCACAAACACTCCGTCCGCCCCGAGCTCCATAATCTTGCGCACCCATTCCACCATAGCGTCCTGATAGCCCTGGACGTTCGGGCACGTGGTGTACATGTTCTTTGCGTCTTCGCTCTCCCAGAAACCGGTGCGTCTCAGCCCGCCCTTCTCGTCAACTTCGATGAACTCCGGATGGTCCTTGAGGTTGATGCCTTCGTAGGTGCGGCTGGCAAAGCCTTGGTAAAAGGTGACATAGGGGAAGCACCGGATGCCAAGGGCGTGGCAGCGCTCGAAGAACTCACGGTTTATTGGGCAGTGGGTGATGAAAGCCACCTTGGACGCCGCAAGAGCATCCCAATCGCTGGGGTTGAAGCCAACTGCATACGTCTCGGAATAATACAGCCAGTCGGGGCAAGATTCGCCCAGGTCCATCTGCCTGGCCACAGCGTCGCGGGCCTTCTCGGTGGCTGACCGCTCTGCCCCGGCTGCCGATGCGCAAAGTACTGCCAGCAGTCCTGCTCCTAGGAGCCAGTTTCCGCTCATACGCTTACCTCCTGCAGTGGCGAAGGCGTAGCGGTTTTGATTTCTGCCGGCAAACGGCATCCCCTTTCGCTGTTGCCCGCACGGAGCCACGCCCCACTGCCCCGCTCTTACCGGCGCGGGAAGGCAGCAATACCCCTCCCCCTCTACCAGGGCGGACACGATGGTGGTTAAATGTTTCGGATAGGCCTCTCTAAGGAATGTCGGGGCAGCTTGTGGGCACGTACTTTGTAACGTCCCCGCCTCCGTAAGCGAACCGCATCTTGTATATGTCGCACACGAAGATGTCGTAGGCTGCGGAGGCCATGTTTGGGAAAATGGCTCTTCCGTTGCTATCCGTTGGCTGAGAAATCTCCTGACCCGTTGTAGCGGCTCTCAGCGTGACGATGTGGCCCGCTTGTTTGCGCGGGTTCGGCACTGTAGTGCAAATCTGTACGGTGATGCTAGCCATGGTGGTCTCCCTCCCGGCGCTCGGTGGCGCCCATTCTGCTCCCTCGCCTTGCGGCGGCCCGCCCGCCTACCGCGGGTTTGGGCCGTACTCGCCGAGTTGCCATAGCCACCTGTCAATCATGAAATCCCGCGCCGCTGCCGAGGGTGTGTACGCCGCCGAGGTGCCGTCGGCGTAGCTGACGCGCAGAACACCCTCGTCATCCCACGAAAGTGTCGCCAGCGTCTCGCCGTTGACCCAAACCGTCCCGCGGCCCTCCACCGGCCCGCGCCCGACCAAGAACGTTCCAGAAATATCACCGGAAGACGTTGACAGATTCGTCCACGCCTCGCCGTCGCCCGTCAGGGAGAAGTCCGTGGTCGCGCGTGGGCTGACTAAGCTGCCGGTGGCAGCCTTCGAGGTGTCGGGTTCTTGCAGCACGCCGAGGCACGGAAAAGAGGCCGTTAGGTGCCAACCCTCAGCGGATGTAATCTCCAGGTCCTCTCGGTCGCCCCAGCGCGTCCTCTCGAACTGCATCCTGCGTCCATCCGGAAGACTCAGAGTGCCTTCTTCAGTATTCATAGGCATCCCTGGATCCCAGAAGATGGTCATTACGCTGGCCATCCGTGCACCGCTTCGGAAAGTTATCTGCGTGTGGGCAATCACTCCGTTGGGAGAAGTTGACCACTCTTGCGTCTGGGTCATTACAAAGCGAGTGCCGTCCGGGTAAAGGATGGTCTCTTCGATGGAGGAAAGACCGTCGGGATAGTCGCGCTGGAACACTTCGGCTTCTCCGCAGTCCGACTGTCGCCACCGGCGGTGGGTAACGAGCACAGCTCCCTCCCAGTAGGTTTCGTTGAGCCACTCCTCCACCGGACATTGCGGTACATAGTCTTCCCGGTAGCTTCCCGAAAAGACCACCGGCAGCCAGTGGACGAGAAGGGCCGAGAGGGTAGCTTGGTCGTCTAGGTAACTGCTGGCAGTCTTGACCTGCGGTGTTCCGGCGCCTCCGCCCCCACAGCCGGCCAGCGATAGTACGACGACCAAAAGCAGGACAATCACTGAGGTACGCATTGCCATCCGCCTTCTCCGCATCGTTGCCGGCGACAGAGTCTAAAAGCGGTACCTGGCGCCGGCGACGATGTGGCGTCCCAGTTGCACATATCCCGGCCAGTATTCGTATGTGCGGTCGAACAGGTTCGTCCCACGCGCGAACACCTCCAGCCGCGGCGAGAACTGCCGCGACAAGTAAAGGTCGAACACGCCGAAGCCGCCTAGCTCCGCGCCCACCGCGTCGGCGCGAGAGCCTGTGTAGCGCCAGATTGCCTCGATGCGCCAGCCGTTGCTGTCCTTATAGTGCAGAGCCAGCCGCCCCTGCCAGGCCGGCACGAAGGGGATATCTTCCCCCCGGCCCTCGTCGCGGCTGTCGGTATATGTGGCCTGGCCTGAGACCGTCAGCTCCGGCGACAGCGCACGCTCGAAGGTCACCTCCCCGCCGTAGGCCCTGCCGTCGAACACCACCAGGTACGGAGGCTCGCCGTCCAACTGGGGGTCTGCCAAGGGCACCAGCAGCCCATCGTAGTCGCGATAGAAAATCACCAGGTCGAGCATCGAGTGCGTTCCCAGAATCTCGTAGCGGCCTTCATAGAACTGTCCGTAGCCGCCTGGCGCGAAGTTCGTCCATTCTAGCTCGTGCTCCTGCCGCCATGGATTGGTTGGCGACAGCAGGCCCACGTCTTCTCGTGCCACCGTGTACGTCCCGACCCATAAGCGCCTGCCAGGTGCTAGAACATGCTCCCACACCAGACGGGGCCGCCAGTTCGACGACGACCCGTCCGACGTAACTACCTGGCCGCCAATCTCTATCGAATCTGCCCCAAACCGCCTCGACAGGTTTAGGTAGGCGGTGGCCAGGTCGCGGTAGTCTTTGGCTGCGAAAGGAACGTGCTCACCGACCTGCTGGGCGGCCCCCACGCCTGGAAGCTGCCAAAGTGCTCCTGCCGCCTCGTCGTTACCCCACTGTCCGGCAGCGCCAGCGATTGCATCCCAGGTGCCGAGCCGCCCCATCCATGCTACCTCAGCGCCATACCGCGTGGCATCGGCCCGCCGCCATAAATACGGCTTTGTGTCCAGGCCCCCCGTCCGGCCGGGCGGTTGCATGCTATCGGGGTTGGTTGCTCGTTCCGCCACCCGGTCGTAGTGACCCAAGACGAAAAACCGCCCTAGGCCAGTGGCTGGGAACTGCCTTGAGAAGTCGAGGCTTGTCTCGAAGGTTCTGTAACGATAGTCCAGGTCCGGGGCCTCAGTGGAGCCGGGGCGTCCGCTGGTGGTTGCCGAGTAGGTGGCGCGCAGAAAGTCACGAGAGCCGTCAGAGTTGTACCGGCCCGCTAGGAACTGGGCCGTCCGGTCGGTCCAATCCCCGTTGGGCAGCCACGAAGGCGCATCGCTTTGCACCGCGCTGAAATAGTAGGCCACTCGGCCTTCGGCTGCCCGCCCATCGGTCTTGACAAAGGCTTGGCTGCTGCCGGCCGAAATCTCCACTTCCGTGCGGCTGTAGAGCCGCTCCTCAACTAGCGCTCCAGCGTCCGTCAGGCCGGCGCGCAACATCTCCTTGTACGCCTCCCGGTCTTGCCGGAGGAGGTGATAAAGGTTCGACAACTTCACGCGGGCGAGGGCGTAGTCGCGGTCTATCTGGAGGGCCTCCCGCAGTTCGGCCAAGGCGCGCTGATACCGCCGCTGCGCCATGAACACGCGGGCAGCTACGGTACGCACAGGGGCGGAGCGCGGAGCCAGTTCCAATGCCCGCAGGGTCCAACGCTCTGCCTGCGCAAACTCGTTGAGGTCCAGGTGGGCAATGGCCAGGTTCGCCATCGGCATGGCCCACGGCTGGCCTCGTTCCGCCGTCATGGCCACCGCTTTTTCCAGGTGCTCGATGCCCTCCCGGATGCGCCCGAGATTCACCAGCAGCGCACCGTAATCGTTCTCCATTTGAGCACTCTCTGACCCTAAAGCAAAGGCCGTCTGGAATTGGCTGAGCGCCTGAGCAATCTTGCCTTGCTTTGAGTACACGACGGCCAGCGTGGAGTAAGCGGAGAGCATGGCGGGCTGAAGTTTTACAGCACGCTCTAAGGCGCGGGCGGCCTGAGGATAGGCGCCGAGAGCGTTATACACCGTGCCCAAAATGCGCCAGGCTGGCCCGAAGTTCGGGTCTAAGGCGACGGCCCGCGCCGCCAAATCCTGGGCGGTGTCGAGGTCGTCGGACAGGGCGGCAATGTCGGCGGCGATCGCCAGGGCGCTGGCAGAGGCCGGGTTGGCCTCGATAGCGCGGGCCGCATGAGACCGAGCTTCGTCGAGTTGCCCTCGGAACATTGCCACCGCCGCCGCTGCCTCTTGCGCCGTGGCGCAGGCTTCGTTGGCCGCCAGGGCATCGGCTGCCAGTCTCGCGGCGCTCTCCAAATCGCCTGCTGACAGCGCCAGTGTCGCTCGCAGCGCCAGGGCGCGATAGTCGCTGGCGGCGGCCTCCGCATGGCGCTGGGCCGTCTCGGCTCGTCCCAGGCGGGCAGCGGCAACGGCGGCGTGCAGGTGAGCCTCAGGTATTTCTGCAGCCGCCGCTTCGAGGGCCGGCAGGGCGGCCTCGGCGTCCCCGCTCGCCAGCTTGACGAGGCCTGTCGCGAAATCACGCCACGCCCCCGCAGGGGTCTCGGCCGCGGCGGCCGCTGCTTCCGCAGGCCGCCCGGCGCTCAGCAGTGACACCGCCAGAAATGCTCTTGGCTGAGGAGCATCGGGAACCAGCCTAATTGCCGCCCGCGCTAACTCCTCGGCCTGGGCCAGGTCGCCGGCATCATGACACAAAGCCGCTGCGAAAAGCTGAGCCGCCTCATCTTCCGGGGCCGCCCGCGCCGCTGCCACTGCCTGGCGCGCCCGCTCCGGCAGAGGCAAAGGCACCTCCGGCGCCAGTCGCACCTCCGGCTTGAGTGGCAGCCCTGGTAGTTCAGCTTCCCAGATAAGGATTTGCGATGCGTCCACGGCAATCGGAGGTGAAGGCGCTTGCCCTGGGATTACAATCGTCTGCTGATTGGCCGCCACCTGCACGGAGCCAAGGTCGTTGTATACCTGGACGGTGCCCTCGGCCACCGTCACTATCGTCCGCCCGTCTTCCGAAACCTCTACTTGGAACGCTGTGCCGCTGGCGGCTGCCTTGGCGGCTGGAGTGACAATCTCTACCTTTCGGTCTCCCAGCAGCCACACGCCTATCTTGCCCAGAAGCACCGTCAATTTGCCCCAAATCCCTCTCCGGTTGCCTGCTTCGGGCACTCGCACAATGCTATTCGAGTGTATCCTGATCTGCGTACCGTTGATGACCACGACGCACGAGCCGTCCGCACCTGTGCGGACGACGTCGCCACGAAAGAGGGGCACCGGTGTCTGCTTCACCAACGCCCACGCGCCCACCGCCGTCTTCGCTTCGACCGTTCCCGAAAACGACACAATAGCTCCCACCGCTTGTGCCACCGCCGGCGCCGAGCTTGCGCAGATGGCCCAGGCCAGGCAGAGGCTGAATGCAACCCCTCGGGTGGCCCGGTGGGCGCGGCCGCCGTGCATTGTGGCCACCCTACCTCCGCCCAGACCGCGGAGAGGCTTGTTCATTCCTGCCTCGCCTCCTGTCGTCGCTGGTTGGCGTGGGTACCCTTGGTAGGTAAATAATGAAAGTGCTGCCCATTCCGGGCTTGCTGCGGATTTCTATCCGGCCGCCGTGGGCGACGATGGCACGGTTCGCAGCGTAAAGCCCCAGGCCCACTCCGGGTATGTTGGCCCCATCAGGTACCGCCCGCGAGAAGCGCTGAAAAAGCGCAGGCTGCTTCTCTTCCGGTATGCCGATGCCTTCATCGGTGACGGCAATTGAGACCATGTCACCCTCCACGGCAATCTCGACGTCTATTCGGCCGCCCCCGGGAGAAAACTTCACGGCATTGCCCAGGATGTTGAAAAGGGCACGGCGTATCAGCTCTGGGTCGGCCATTAGCTCTACGTCTTGGCCATCCAAATGCACGGAATGGCGCGGCGAACTTGCCTGCAGGTCTTCGACCAGTTCCTCAATTAGTGGCCGGAGGGAAAAAGCCCGCACGCGGACGCGAACCTCTCGCTCCGGGTCGGCGTCGAGGAGGGTGGCGGCCTCGGCGTCCAGGGCCTTGAGCTGCCGGCGGATGACCCGCTTGATTTCCTGATCCACTTGCAGCTCAGGCACACGCTGAAGGTGTTGAAGCAGTCGCTCAACCATGGCCGAGATGATATTGAGGTGGCCGCGAATGTCGTGCACTACCTCCGAGGCCACGCGGTCGCGCATGCTCATCTCGGCGGCGAGGAGCCTTGCCTCTTGCCGTTGCCGATGTAAGTCGAGGAGGCCAGTCAGCATCCCTGCCGAGAGGCTTGCAAACATTAGCGGAGCCATCATCAACCAGCGGTCGTAAGCCAGTGCCATACGGCCCGCTATGAACGTCGCGATAAGCAGTGTCGCCAGCGACGGTACGCCGGCCAAGCTCTTGAGCCTTGTTATTAGGACCGCCCCAAGGGTGGCGCAAAGGCCAACCAGCAGCCAGTGCACGGGCGTCGGCAGGGGACGCACCCACCGCTCAGTTAAAACGGTCCCCACCACGTTGGCCTGAATCTCGAGGCCGGTCATCGGCCCGAAAGGCGTGGGCTGTTCTTCGTGTGACGCCCCCAGGACGGCGACAGCACTGTGAAAGGTTTCAGCGGGGACTTTCCCTTTCAGCAGCGAGTTGATGGACACTGCGGGAAACCTGCCAGGGCGTCCCCACCAGTTGATTAGGAACACGTGGTCGCCCTCTTCAGGGGCTGGTTGCGGCAGAAACGGTGCGAGCAGATGGGGCCGCAGTGCGTACATGGTAGGTATCGCCAGCCCTCCTACCCGCACCATCTCCGCGCTGACCATTTCCACGTCAGCCACGTTGTACCCCCGGGCCACCGCTGCCGCAGCCACGCCCAAAGGCACGGATACGTCCTGGAGCACAAATAAGGTTTCGCCGTCGCCCCCGCTGATGGCCGCACGGTGCCAGGCGCCCTGAATAGCATTCACGGCCATCACAACACCGTGGGGCGCCCGAACAGCGGGGGAAGCCAGGGCGCGGTAGCCTGTGACCGTAGCCACGGGCCTGCTCAGCTCTACTCGTTCGCCTTGAAGAACGGTCCCAAGAGCCACCACCACGTTGCCTGCTTGCCTCATCGCTGCAGAAAGCTGGGCGTCATGAACAGGGCAGGAGCGGTCGAAGACGAGGTCTAGGACTATTGCTTTGGCACCGTATCTGGATAGGAGTTCTATAGCTCGCGCCAGCTTGCCGCGCTCGATTAGAGGACATGTACACTGCGGCGGTCGCGAATCCAAGCCCTCTGGGACACTGGGGATGGTCACCAGCACTATCTGGCCGGGGGGTTCGCGGTCTGGCCGTGTGGCGAAGGCGCGGCGCAGCAGGTATATGTCAACCGGCGCCAGCACAGACGTCAGCCGGCAGCCGAGGTAGGCACATAGCCCGACCGCTGCAACGACTGCCCAGCGCCAGGCCCTGAAGCATTCCACTTTTTCTGCCCCCGCCTCGGCTTATGTCCGTTTGCCGTCCATCGCATTAAGCGGCGCCGCGCTCAGAATGCGCCCTCGGAATGCTGGTCTGCGATTGACACCAGAAAATGCACTTGCCAGGACGAAACAGTACACGGCGGTGAACTTGTTAAAGCTTAGAAGCCATCGAGCCACTATCGTTGCGGAAATGGTCCAATGTGGGTGATGCCGATTTTCAATGTATTCTAACATGCGAAACGCTTGGTCGGAAAGGACGTTCCTGCCTGGCGCTGCCCATCGGGGGCTTCATCACGGTCGTCCACTCGAGTTGACTGCTTACGGCGGCCCCAGAGGCAACACGCGAACCCAGACTTCGTCAGGTGACTGAGCCGTCTCTACGCAAGTGAGCCGGAGACGATTTGTTCCGGGCCGCAGCACCGCCGGCGCGCCCGTCACTGTGAAGCCTTTGCCGCGTCGCCTCCCGCCCGCCCACACACTTGCCCGCCCCAGCCCATCGAGCGCCAAAGCTTCCCCAGCGCCCAGCACCACCGGAAAGCTCAGCCGTTGGTCGTTCACATACAGGCAGGGCCTTCGCAGCGTTCCTGCCTGGCCGTCTCCTGGCAGGGCCTTCAAGTCGTCCAGCTTTAGTGTGCAAGTGCTGCCGGCGGGTAGATCGTTGAAGTAGAAAATGACGTACTCCACGTGTTTCCAGTCAAAGTCGGGCGCGTCTGATAACGGATAGCGCTGCAGCCGCCAGCCGACGAAGTCAATCTTGACGAGCCAGTCGGCATAACGGCCCTGCGTGTCCCGAAACTGGAAGCGCAGTGTCTCGCCCTTGCCGTCCCCGCATAGCCAGAAGGCAACCGCGCCGAAGCCAGATAGGTCCAGGGGTGGCTCGAAGCGCCTGCCCTTGCCGCACCAGCCTCCTGTCGGCCCGCTATTGACGGCGCTGTAGACGCCGCAGTTTTTGCCGGCCCGCGCCCCCTCCGTCGAAGGCGCGAAGGTCTGGCACACGCCCTCCCGCACTGGCCCGCAGGGGGCTAGCTGCTTGCCCCCGCCAATTGCGTATTTCTCGAACTGATTGCGTTCGCTCATTTCATAGGGCCTCAGGTCGTCAAAGGACTCCAGCAGCCGAGCACGCGGGTCGGCGTATGTGGCCTTCGCTGCGCTGCCACCGCAGGCGATGACGATGGCAGCACGCTGGGGCTGGCCAGTGTCGTTCTCGACCTGCCACACGTTGTCCTTGCCGTCGAAGCTTGCAATGCTATGACCTGGCGGCCCGCCAACGAGTTCATATGGCCCCAGCACAATCCGCGTCTTCCCAGAACGCGAGGTGAGCACTTTCAGCTCGTCGGCAGCAGGCGGCCTGCTTGGCATCAGCGACGGATAGCGGCCGTACGTCTTCGCACGGGGGCGCCGGATGCCAGCCAGCGGATCGCCGCGCACCGCCACCGTGACCTCAGCATACTGTGAGGTCTCTGGCCCACCGTCGCAGGCGAAGCGCAGCTCGTTGTCGCCGTGGGACAGCCGCAGGCGGCCGCGAGGCCTAATCTCTTCAAGTAGTCCACCGTTTGGTTCAAAGTGCCTGCAGCGCCCGGCCCAGTCAACCTCCACATATTCGTCCGGCTTCAAACTGACAGGGATTTCCATCTTACCACCGGCCGCTTCGATGGCGGGGTTGCGCACCGGCACGGGCTTTTCCGATAGGGCTTCGATGCGGCTTATCAGGCACGTCACCTTTGCGCCCGCCGGCAGGCCGTTGTAGAACAAATTAACCTCCCGCGTGGCGTTATACACGGGCTGGCAAGTGTAGAACAGGTCTGTGAAGGGGTAGGGCCAGCCGTACTCCCAGTAGTTGTGGTCATCGGGCATGTCGAGTTCGAAGTAGCGCCAGCCGGTGAAATCCAGGTGGACGCAGTGGTCGCGTCGGGCATCGGTGGCCGCAAGCTGGAAGTTGAGTAATCCGCCCTGGCCATCGGCGCGCACCCACACGCCCAGGCGGCGGTGGGTCGTCAGGTCCATTGGCCTGGGCAATTTGAATGACACCTGGCACCAGCCAGACGGCGTGGCTCCGCGATTTTCCGCCGTCCAGCGGAAGGCTGCCGCTCCGTCGGGTGCCCGTTCCGGTGATCCCTGGATTTCCTGTGTTAGCTCCGGCGAGGCAGTGCCTGCGGCGGCGAAGGGTATGCCCTCCTCGAAGTCAGCCAAAACGATGTTTCCCTCAGCTCCGTAGGGAGCCAGTTGCGGGCGGGCTCTTATGCGCAGCCACGGCGCCTGGATTGCGAAGGGATTGTTGTATCGCCAGGCAGACCGTTCGGGCCGGCTGGCATTCACTGAGCGGGTTGGCCCAAACTGCAGCGGCCGCAGGCTCCATTCGCCGCTGGGCATCTGTTCCAAGACGTGCTCAGCCATGGGGCGGGCCAGTTCTGCCCGCGCCTGGTCAGTGAAGTAGTCGGTTCGTTTCAGCTCGTCGCACGCCCGAATGATTTCCAGCATCTCTGGCATGCGTCGGTTGGCCCACGGATTCTCGGCGTCGGCATGGAAGGAAATGGGTGCTTTTCCTCCCACGGCCTTCAGACACAGCAGCATTACCTCGTCGGGTGTGACGGCGTCCGTGGTGAGGGAATGGACGTGCGGCGCGAACCAGCCCACGTCGCCCGTCAACAGGTTCTTCGCCCATCCGGCCGGATTTTGTCCCTTGAATCGGAGCGTGTACTCGCGCCGCCCAAAGTAAATCGGGTCGTAGCTGGGGCTTCCACGGGTGATTACGTGCCACGAAAGGTGTGTGTAGAGAGCATTGCCCTCCAGAATGACGGGCTTTTTGAGGCGTCCCATGACGCCCAGGGCCACCAGGCCAACGTTACGCCATGCAGGTGGCTGGACGCATAGTTCCTCGCCGCCGTCGAAGTAGGACATATCGGCTCCCACGGCGTTGAACACGTCGGCGATCCGCTGGCAAATCTCGTCCACCATATCCGTCCGCACGTCGGGGCAGTAGACGCACCCGCCCCAGATGGGGAAGCAATTCACCAGATGGCCCACGGTGGTGCCCTGCCGATGAGCGCTGACGGTGGTGCCCCAGAGTCCTCGCTGGCACTCCGCGAAGCCGCTTTCTGTACGTTTGCTGTAGCGGATTATCTCTCCGTCCACGAAGAGGTCGCCCGCTTCAGGCCACCCCTGGGTGCCTTCAGCTATCTCCAGGCTCGTCGCCGTGGCGTCCATGTCCGCCGCGAGGGTGCCGCGCCGGTCCTGTAGCAGACGAGGATCGGCCTTGGGCGTGATATACGGGTCGTCCTTCGCGCCCCAGCTTACCATGCTCTGCATCACGTGGAGGCCCACTTGCAGGCCCGCTGCATGTATCTCGTCACAAACCTTTTTCAGCCCTGCCATGCCGTGGGGGAAGAGGTGTGGGTTCAGGCGATAGCTCGGCGTCGAGCGCCAAGGATAGAACTCCACACATCCAAAGCCGCCTCGCGCCAGCTCAATTACGTCCTGAACGTTCTGCTCACTAAGATTGTGAACCATGAGGTAGGAATAGAAGCGCTCCTTGGCCTGCTTTATCCATACGCCGTTGAGCATGGGGTGGGGGAGACCTTCGGCGACTTCCACCCGGCCAATGGCCTCGAGCATTCGGCTGGCCGGGTCCGGACTGTCGGTGGGCGTACCGAGAATGGCCACCTTCGCCCCAGCAAATCCGTATTCCCGATAGCACCGCGCGCACAAGGCCGCCCGCGAGCCGTCTGCACCGAAGGAGTCCGTGCGGTTGTTACAGGCCAATACGCATGCGCCGAAAAAACTATCCCACGCAGCGTTGACCAGAGTGCCCACGTTTTCGGTGATGCTCAGTCGCAGATTACACAGTTGCAGCCATTCGATTTCCCCGCCTTGGACGCTCTCGATGGTTAGGGTGAAGTGGGTGGGGTGGGTGTCCACCAAAGCAGTTACCTGCACGCCGGCTTCGCCGAAGGAAACGAAAAGCTTTTTGCCCTCGGCGCGCACGGCGGTAGAAGGCCAAGTCTGCTGGCCCCGGCCGGCCAACATAAAAGGGTGGCCGGGGTTGCAGTAGTCCTTTCCGCTGGCGCGGTTGATGAAGGCACGGTTGATTCCGTCGGTGCCGATGACGTACCGGCACAGGTCGTTCTGGAAAGTGATGTTGGTAGCCTCCTGCTGGGCCTCCGCGGCAACGGCCGCACAAAAAGAGGCTCCCGCTCCTACAGAGGCAAAAGCCACGCCCAGCCGCACGGCTCTGGACAGTAGCCCGCCTGGCAGCTTCATCTTTCGTCACCTCTTCACTGAGCGCACTGCTTGGCCCGCTGACTTACGCGGCAAGAGCCTGTTCAGCGTAGCTCTTGCGCTATGTCGAAACTTTCCAAAGGGCTGCGCTGGCGCGTCGCCGCGAGACAGCTCTCAGGTAGCGGGCCTCTCAACGGAGCCCGTTTGGCTAATGTGCCCTCGGCTGCGGCCAGCCCGAGCCTCGCGCATGTTTTGCGCGGTTGTCCTTCGGCTCGCCAACTCCTGCGGCGCGACTAATCTTGTCAGTCTCTGGCAGCCTTTCGGCGCGAGGCCCGCGGTTCCTGCGGAGCGACGATAGAGGTTGCGGAAGCCGGGTGGAGAACCAGCTACATGGCTGGCCGGCGTGGCGCTGCGCAGACGCGGGCCGAAGGGCGGGAGCTTGCCCTGCGTTCTCTGAACAGGGTTGCGATTGCTTAGGCAGAAAGCGAATCTATTCGGCACCGGCCCACGGCCAGGTTCGATTCTTTCAACTGTGTCTGAGGGAGGTTAGACGCCGTGCGACGGTTGGCTGTCTTCATGACGCTTGTTTTTCTCACTGGCAGTGGCATGCTTGGTATCGCCGACGGTCCGTACCTAGAGTTGAAGGTCGAGCAGGCCAAGCTATTCCGCGACGGGAAACTCTCGGAAATGTCCCCGGCTGCTGATCGCTTCGGGCCGGGTCTGTCGAGCGTTGACTTGGGCGGGGCACCGCTCATCAAGCAGCGGTTGCGCTGGACGGTCTCCGATTTGCCAGCGGCGGATTACTATGTGGGCTTACTTATGCTCGGCCAGGGGTATCTGCACTTTAGCGAGTTCTTTCCCAGCCAGGTCGAGCTATATCACAACGACCGCCGGGTTCATTGGACAAGTCATTCCGAGCCGCGCCGGCCGGAAAATGCCGCCGAGAAGGCTCTCTACCAGGCGGAGATGCGGGCTGGCCCGGTGCATCTTCAGGCGGGTGATGCCCTCGACGTGGTTTACGTGCAGCCGTGGGGAAGCGTGACCGTCGGCCCCCTACGCATCTACCGCACCAGGCCCTCCGATTCTCAAATCGCTATCCCCTTGCAGCCCAACTGGGGCAAGCCGCGGGATACTTGGCTTTTTGCCGACTGGGGTGAGACGAAGCGCGAGGGCGGGACAATCAGGCAAACCTGGTGGGTGTTCAATCCCGGCGTAAGGCCTCGCAGGGTGACGGTCACAGCGCTGGCTAAGGACTTCCTGCAGGCTGAGCTGCTTGCCAAGAAGGAGGTGCTTGTGCTTGGGCCGGGGGAGAGGGTAGAGAGGAACTATGAGTTCCCTGCCAGCCAGCAGGGCGTAAAGCGGCTGACAATCGAGCTGTCCAGCGAGGCTGCCTGGCCGCCTGTGCGGCTTGTCAAATACTACGTGGACGACATTACCGAGGGGCCACGGCCCCGCACTTGTCTTAACGGCGAATGGGAGATGTGCTATGTGGCCGGGCCGAAGCCAGGCGACAGGCCCCCTGCCGACGCTGAGTGGTCGAAAATCAACGTCCCATCCCTGCAGCCTAACAACAAGGGACATTGCGCTTGGTACCGGAAGGTCTTCCAAGCCCCACCGTACATCCGCGGTGAACGCATAATTCTGCGCTGCGAGCAGGTCCTCACCGAAGGCTGGTTCTACCTGAACGGCCATCAGGTGGGCTATCAAAAGCATGGCTCGCGGCCCTTCGAGGTGGACATAACGGCGGCCTTCCGCCCAGGAGAGGTCAATGAGCTGCTTGTTGCCGTGCGGGACTGGATTGCCTACTCGCCGAAGAACCAGGAGCGGGTAGCGGCCGGCGAGGAGCCTATCTACAAGGACCGCATGGAAGACATCGTCGGCTATACGGGCGCGGCCAATCTGGGACTGGGTGGCCCCGTATGGCTTGAGGCTCGCCCAGCCGTCAGCGTGGACGACGTGTTCATCGTCACCAGCGTCCGGCAGAAAAAGCTGCTCCTGAAGTATCGCTTGCGCAACACGGGCCCGACAGACCAGGAGGTGAGTTTGTCGGCGCAGGTGTTGGATGCGGGCAAGCCGGTGAAGAAAGTTGGCGAGAGGCGGGTAAAAATTGCTGCCGGGGGCACGGCGGAGCTGACCCTTGAGGCACCCTGGCCCAACCCGAAACTTTGGTGGCCGGACGATCCCCACTTGTACGTTCTTCGGACCGACCTGCGCCCTGACCACGGTGATGCGGACACGCGTCTCGACCGCTTCGGCTTCCGGGAGTTCTGGATAGACGGCATATCTTTCGTACTCAACGGCACGCGCATCAAGATACGCAGTCAGTGGGCTGGCGGCGCCGTAGGGACTTACCAGGCGGAGCCATACTGGCAGGAAGACAAGCGCCTCGAGGCCATTTGGGCTTGGCAGGTGCGCAACGTTCGCGATGGGGATGTCCAGCTTACCAGAACTCATAACATGCCTGGGGTGTTCGAGGCGGCTGACGTGGCTGACGAAACGGGCCTCATGTTGAAAATCGAAAGTGAGTTCAGCCAAGTCAATTTCACCTTCGACCAGGTCTTTTGGAAGGCCGGCCTCGAACACGAGTTGCGGGTCATGGATGCGTACAAGAATCATCCGTCGGTGGTTATGTGGAGTGCGGGTAACGAGAACATGTGGGGTTGGATTTACCAAGGCGAGGCAGCCAAGGTTCTTGGGAATCGCTGGCAGGTGAAAATCGTCAAGGCCATGCGGGAATTCGACCTCATGCGCCGGCCCATTGAGTGGGAGGCCGACGGCGACCTAATGGGCGCTTGGGAGCATTATGCCCTCCACTATCCCCGCGAGCTGGCCGGCAATCCGGCGGTGCCCGTGAGCGCCTGGTGGGGGCCGCTGGACGGCAAAACCGTGGTGCCTTATTCCATGGGGCCGATAGTTCTTGGCTCCAAGCCTCTCACGGTTGGCGAGGCCTTTTGGCCCGCGACCCTCAATCGGCCCTATGCTGTCTCCATAATCCTCGGCGACGACGCTTACCTCGGCGGAGCTTACTACGCCAAGGGCTGGCTGGAATCCTCGCAGTATTTCATCAATGGCTTCCGCGACGTAGAGTTTGCCCTCATTGACGTGTATGTGCCCCTGTACATGATTAAACCTCAGACCGTGGTGCTCAAGGAAGAAGACCGCGCCTTTTACGGCGGCAGTGAGGTCGTCCGCAACGTCAACGTGCACAACGACGTGCTCCGCGATGCCACCCTGACCCTCCGCTGGTCCTTGGACGGCAACAGGAACTTTGCCAAGGGCGAGACGCAGATGAGGCTCAAGCCAGCGGAACTCAAGCGCCTCACCCTCCGCATACCGCTGCCCAAAGTGACCAAAGACACGCCGGCACGGCTGAGGGTAGAGCTGTGGGAAGGCAAGCAGCTTGTCCATACCGAGGAACGCGAATGGAGAATAAGTCCGCCGCTGTCAATTAGCCCGCCGGAGGGCCTCAGCCTCGCCGTTTACGACCCTGCAGGCACCACGGCTGAGCTTTTGCAGAGGCTGAAGGTTCCACTCAGGCGCCTGGCGGCTCTTGAGGCGCCACGCGAGAAGGCATTGATAATCGGGACGGATGGACTGAAGCAGGAGCCACCGGGGCCCTGGCGCGAGGCGCTGTCGGCGTGGGTGAAGGGTGGCGGGAAGCTGGTGATTCTCGCCCAGAGTGAGCCGCCCGATTTTCTGCCCGTGCCGCTGACGCAGGTGCGGCGGGCCGCGGGGGCCGAGGGCCTGCCCCAATCCACCATTGCTTTCGTGCGAGTTGGAGATCACCCTATCCTGGCTGGGCTGACGGACTGGGATATGCGCTGGTGGGCCCCAGACCATTTCGTAAGCGCCGGCAACTTCCGCAAGCCTGCCCAGGGCAACTGGCTGCCGCTGGTAGACGCCGGCACCGGCGACGGCCTAATCGAGACGCCGCTGCTTGAGCAATACGATGGCCGCGGCAGCTACGTGCTCTGCCAGATGCCAATCGTTGAGAAGGCCCAGCAAGCGCCCGCCGCCGGTCGGCTTCTTTCCAATCTGCTGCAGTATCTGGCAGCGGAAGGTGTTTACCGTACCCCTGGTGCCACCGCGCTGCTGGCGGGGCCGACCTCAGGCTTGCGGAAAATGGTTGACGAGGCCAAGGTCGCTTATGAGGACATGACCGAAAGACCCGCTGACGTTACGGCTGGGCGATTTTCCGTGGCCCTGGTGGATGCTGGGAGCGCGTTGACAGAGCAAACAGTGGCACCTCTTCGGGCTTTTGCCGAAGCCGGCGGCCGTGTTATGTTGTACCGGCTAGCGCCTGAGCAACAAGTGGCCGCTGAGCGCCTGGCCGGCGTGCGCCTGCGCCTCCTGCCCATGGAGAAAGAGCCAACGGACGTTCAGCAGCAGGTCTGGCGCGGCCCGAACGTCGGCCTTATGGCTGGCGTCTCCAACCATGACCTTTTCTGGCCTTCAAACACGTATCTAGCAGACCTCCGCCACGAAGGGTGTTGGTGGAGCGGTCATTATCCGGGCTTTCCGCCAGAAGAGCTTATGGCCGACTACCTCTACGAGCCTGGCGACGAAGCCCTTGGCGCAACTCAGCGGCTTACCCGTCCGTGCTTGCTGCTCCAGGTGCCGGTCGGTAAAGGTTGTGTAGTGGTCAACAACTTCAGGCTCGACGCTCCTTTGGCGGAGACGGCTGTCACGGCTGCCCGACTGCGTAGCCTCCTGCTGACAAACCTGGGCTGTGAGCTTCGTGGCGAAGGCGGGGCGGCCCGAGCCCGGCGGGAAAGGCTGGCGCAGTACGAGTACTTCACCGTGGACCTTGGCCCCTTTGCCACGCGGGGTTTCCGAGACGATCCTCAGGCCGGCATCGTGGGCTGGACCAACCAAGGCGAGAACGACATGCGTGCCCTTCCTACCGGCCGCCAGGTCTTCGCCGACGTGCCCTTCTATATAGCCTCCCCCAAGGGCGCCGTTGTGCTTTATTCGGTCTCGGGCGACAACAAAGACTTGCCCAAACAAGTCACAGGAATACCTGTCGGGCGCCGCGCCGACGTGCTGTTCTTCCTGCACACGGCAGCCTGGTGCAACGAGGCCCCATTTATTTACCGCATCAACTACGAGGACGGCACCACCGAGGAGATTGTGGTCCGCGAAGGTCAGCAGGTCCTTGACTGGTGGGCTGACCCAGTCCGGTACAGCGAAGCTTTGGGCAAACACGGCATGTTCATCGCCTGGCAGGGCGACAATCCCATGCGCAAGGGTGTCATCCTTCCTGGCTTCGAATGGGCCAACCCTCATCCCGAGAAAGTCATCAAGGATATAGACTTCCTTGCAAATGAGGCCACCGGCTACACAGCGGTGCCCGTGCTGGTAGCGATAACGGGTGCCGTGTGTCGGCCCCGTGAGGGCGTTGTGGTGGACGTAATCGGCACTGCCGGCGTCCGCGTCAGGCTCGGCACCACCGAGGAGGACATCTACTACATAGGCACGGTGGGCTGTCCGCAAGACCACCCTTACTACCAGAAGGCTGTGGAAGCCCATCGGCGGCTGGTTGTCGGCCAGAAGGTCCAGATCGTGGACGACGTGGTGACCCGCAATAGTGCGGGCCAGCGCGTCGCTTACGTCTACTTCCAGGGAGACATCTACTCGCTCGCCAACTTGGTCAACGCACGGATAATCGGCGACGGGCTGGGCAAGCTGGGCAACTTTGAGGGCAACAGTCGCCATCGCATGTACCTGGAGAACCTCGGTTTCATCGCCCAGCAGAAGAAGGTGGGCATGTGGGCGGAAGGAGGCGGGCAATGAGCGCAGGGAAGCTTGTGGCTGTTAGCTGCGGTCTCATATGCGTCAGTGCGGCCCTTGGCCTGGCCGCAGCGAGCTCGAACATCCTGCCCAATCCGTCCTTTGAGTTGGTGGAGCCGCCGCCGCCCCGTGCCGGTGGGGGAGGGGGGCCTGACGCTCCACTTGGCGAATGGCTGCCGCGGACCTGGGACATGTGGGCTGATGGTGCCGGTCAGTGCGCTGCGCCCGAGGACCAAGCCCAGGCCCGTAGCGGCCTGCGCTGTGTTCACCTCACCGCCAACGGCGCCGCTGCGCATCTTCAGTATTCTCGTTTGCCTGACCCAGACGGCCGCCTGTGGGTCGTACGCTTCTGGGCTCGCGGTCGTGGAAAGGTCGGGGCTGCGGCCATAAACTCCACCGCCGGGGCCTGGGTGGAGACAGACCGGCGCACCTTCGACCTCGGCTCCGAGTGGCGGGAATATGCCTACGGTGTCAGACCGCTAGAAGCTGCAGGTACGTGGGTTCTCAGGCTCGAGGTCTGGGGCGATTCCGAGGCTTGGATTGACGACGTTTTCGCGAGCTACGAGGGCCTCAATGCGTTGGGCCTTCCGCCCGCCCAGCCCTTGGGCGCCGACCAAGACACCCTCCTGTACCTGCCTTTCGAAGAGCCGCTTAATGAGGACGCCTTCTTCGTCAGCGGACAGGTCATGCTCACCGGCCAGCAAGAAGGGCGTTTCGGCAAAGGCTTGCGGCTCGGCCCGGACGGGTACGTGGCTTGCTCGGCCAACGAGAACCTCGACCCCCAGTGTGGCACTATCGAGCTTTGGTTCAAGCTTTTGTCGCCAGGCAACGACACGGTTTACCGCCCCTTAGTTCAGGTCCCTGGCCCCGAGGGTATGTCCCTGCACAAGGACCAATACTCGCACATCGGCTTTGGATTCAGTAGCGGGTGGGCGCCCGTGAGCTGGGCTCATGCTGACGGCTACGCGTACCGCTGGCAGCCGGGGGTCTGGCGCCACATTGCGGCTTGCTGGGACAAGGACCTCATGCAGGTCTTCGTGGACGGTAAGCTCATCGCGTGGAAGGTCGCGCCAAAGCTGCTGCACACCCTCGGCCCGGAGCTGCGCATCGGCTCGCCTGACATGGAGCTGGACGACCTACGCATCTCCAAGGTCGTGCGCTATCGGCTTCCGGTTCCCGCGCAATGAGCTTGCCTGGCTTGTGTCGCCCACATCAATCACGCAGGCTTCGCTTCAATTTACGGGCCTCATTCGGGGCCGGGGGCTTCCAC
>Ga0315298_1000165_pt1 | contig 132050 bp, 94 predicted proteins | sample WHS_1_MG_FD_203077 | JGI IMG/M metagenome (GOLD analysis project Ga0315298, IMG submission 203077) | Extremophilic microbial mat communities from Washburn Hot Springs, YNP, Wyoming, USA - WHS_1_MG | ecosystem: Environmental > Aquatic > Thermal springs > Hot (42-90C) | place: USA: Wyoming...
CAGTTGTGAACGGATATTATTTAGCGTGTTTACACGAATGAACGAACATTGGACCCGTCACCCGCTACCAGCTTTTACACAAAATATTTGACGCTACCTCAAAAAGCATTCACGATACGCTGCATTGGATGGAATTGTTTGATTTGAAATGTTTTTGGCAGCAGGCCATTATCCAAACATGAAATTTGCCCCGGTAATTTTTGCGGCCGGCATGGTTGTCTGCAATCTTGCCAATACTGCCGAATCAATCCCAAGCCCCTATGCGGCATGGAAAAATGGCCCGCTGTTAACCCCGGATTTTTTCCCCATTGCAGTATGGCTACAGAATCCATCCCGCGCGGTTGAATATCGCGAAACCGGGATCAACATATACGTCGGGTTATGGAATGGCCCGACTGAAGAGCAACTCGCAACTTTGAAGAAAGCCGGCGTAAAAGTCATTTGTCATTTGAATGAAGTTGCAAGGCGGCATCTTGATGATTCCACGATCATCGGGTGGATGCATGGAGACGAGCCTGACAACGCACAATCACTTGGTGCCGGCAAAGGCTATGGGCCTCCAATACCGCCATCGAAAATCATTGAAGATTATCGCAAAATCAAGGCCATTGATTCAACGCGCCCAATTTTGTTGAACTTGGGGCAGGGGGTGGCATGGGATGACTGGATTGGGCGCGGCGTCCGGCGGCGGCATCCGGAGGATTACCCAGAGTACGTCAAAGGTTGTGATATTGCCTCATTTGATATCTACCCTGTGGCCCATTCCTCGCCTGAGGTGGCAGGCAAACTTTGGTATGTGGCTCGTGGGGTCGAAAGGTTAAGGCAGTGGGCCGCGCCACGACCGGTTTGGAATTGCATCGAATGCACACGAATACAGAATCCAGAAAGGAAGGCTACGCCGCACCAAGTACGTGCCGAAGTCTGGATGTCGCTTGTTCATGGTTCCCGCGGCCTGATTTATTTTGTGCATGAATGGAAGCCGAAGTTTGTTGAAGCCGGCTTGCTTGCGGATTCAGAGATGCGTAACGCCGTCGCCCAGATAAACCGTCAAATCCTGAGGCTGGCACCTGTGCTCAACAGCCCCGATGAAAATGCAACTCTAAAAACCAGCGTTCGTTCTGGCGGGCGAGTGGCAGCAATGCTCAAACGACATGATGGCTTTTGGTGGATATTCGCGGTGGAGATGGAGGGGATCGAAAGCGAAGCGACCTTTGAGTGCTCAGAGTTGAAAAACGCCGTTGAAGCCGAAATCTTTGAATCAGAGCGAAAGCTGCCGGTTAAAAACGGCCTGATTATGGAAAAATTTGGGCCTTGGGACGTGCGTATTTTCAAAATTAAAGCCAGGTAATCCGATATTCGACTTGCAATGTTGGAATTCGTTGATTAAGTTGGTCAGCAACTGAGAGGCGGGGTAGCCAAGTGGTAAGGCAGGGCTCTGCAAAAGCCTCATTCGTCGGTTCGATTCCGACCCTCGCCTCCAACCTTAACGGCTTAAATGCCAGCGGGTTGGAAATGCGGGGTTGGCAATCTTCAACGGTTTCTCCAACGATTTAGGCAGTTCGCCCACAATTCTGCACCTGCGCGGACAGTATTCGCCCACTGCTCGCTCACGCAGGCGCTCCGATCTGCGTCATTCTCGAAAACCATGAAACAGTTGAAGAACCGTTACCGGCTCTTCAGGCGCGGTTGGGGTGTTTACTACGCCTTCAACAACGAGACCGGCAACAGCGAAAGCCTTAAGAGCAGGGACAAGGCTGAGGCCACACGGCTCGTTCACGCCATGAACGAAGCCGCCCGCCTGACCCAGTTGAACATGCAGATCGCCCGCGCCGATCTTCTTGAACCAGTAGGAGATCGTCCAGCGGGGCATGCCGAACGGATAGCTGGTGTTCTCTAGGCGGACTTGCGAAGCAGCCCCAGACGTGGTTCAATCGAATCCGAAAACGCTGATGCATGGTGAAGCAATCATGTCGAGAGTCCGTCGCCCTATTATTAGGGCGACACTCCGATGTCGCTTACTTAACTGTTCGGCGGTATTCGTGCGCCGCTCCGGAAAGCAACCGTGCATGAATCACACATTCAAGATGGCCCCCTTCCTATGGCTTCTTCTCGTCACAGGGGTTTCCTCAGCCACGGGCAGTTCCCCGCCAAAGACCATTTTCCCTGACAAGGACTGGTCCGAAGCCACCCCGGCCTCCCAGGGTGTGAGCGCGGTGAAGTTGAGAGAAGCTGTGGCCTACATGGACCGCCAGTTCGGCTCGCAAGGTGCGAAGGAACTCGCCATTATCCGCAACGGCTATCTGATTTGGAAAGGACCGGACATTGATGCCTACCACAACGTCTGGTCCGCCACGAAGGTCTTCACCAGCACCGTGCTCGGCTTGCTGATCCAGGATGGGAAGTGCGCACTAGACGACCTCGCCGTGAAGTATCTGCCCGACCTCGATGACCAGCATCCCGGCTACGCCAAAATAAAGCTGCGCCATCTCGCCTCGATGTCCTCCGGCTACAAAGGGCAACTTGCCCACGTGGCCGCCGAGCAGCCGTGGGGCGACCCGATGGCGTATTTGCATCCCACCGCGCCCTTATTTGAGGCCGGCACGCAAGTGCAATACCAAGACCACCAGGTTTTCTTGTTGGGCCGCATTCTGACCCAGTTGGCTGGCGAATCAGAACAGGCGATGTTCAAGCGCCGCATAGCGGACCCCATAGGGATGAGCCAATGGGACTGGGGCGTCAGCGGCAAGGTGAAAGAGATTGACTTGAACAATGCCGCCGGCACGCCCTCGCGAGCGCCGGGCATACAGACCACCGCGCGGGAGATGGCTCGCTTCGGACTGCTCTACCTTAACCGCGGCCAGTGGAAGGGCAAGCAACTGCTCCCGGCGTCGTTTGTCGAAGAGGCGACAAAGAACCAGGCACCTGGCATTGGCGGAAGCGCGTTCCTGCACGCCAGATTTGGTTTCTACTGGTGGACGAATGACCGCAAACCAGACGGCAAACGTCCGTGGCCCTCCGCGCCGCCGAAGACCTACTGCTCGAATGGCCATAGCTGCAACTTCTGCTTCGTCATCCCCGAGTGGAACATGGTGGTGGTGCGCATGGGCACCGAGCCAGTCCGCAGCGGCGTCGCCGGCTTGGCCGAGGTGGACCGGCTCTGGGACACATTCTTTGGGATACTTTCCAGAGAACTACAATGACACGGAAATCCAACCGGTGCGACCATGCCCCGCGGCGTCGAACGGCGTGGCCCGCGTTCTTTCGCTGCATGATTTGCTTCACGCCAATCGACGAACGCCACCGCCTCATCGGAGCACTGGGGAGGCTCAGCAGAATGCCCTCCCGCGCAGCGACAATAACCCGGGGGGCGCATGAAAAAGCAATTTCTTACCAATAAGACCCTGCTGGACGCTGAACGATAATTTTTCACAAACCGCTTGACGGGTTTGCGAATAGGCCGCGGCTGCATGTGATATTGCAGCCGAAGAGGTGGAACTGGTAGAGTCCGGCACTGGAAGCGCTGATGCACATCGGATCCACCAAACCGGAACAGCAACGTCCCGCACTTGCGGCGGGCTACAAACCACCTATGCGAATCCAGATCGGCGTAATGGTGAGCTTCTTCCTCGTTATTCTGCCTGCGATTGCCCTTGCCGCGCTCGGCTACATGTGGTACATCGAGAATGTCCTGAAGCTCGATGTCAACGCAAAGCCCGAAGGCATCGTGGATCGCCTTTTCATTCTTGTTACGGTGCTTCCGATGATCCCGGTCATGGTCCTTGGCATTTTGGTCTCCGGCATACTCTGGATGCTCATCATGGCGCGGCTTCTCTCATGGCCAGACATCCAGTATTACACGGCAAAGAAGGGGCCGCGCTGCCCGATATTGTCCGACTGGCTTGATCGGCTGTGGCTGCGCATGACTGAGTTCAAGAGGCCGCAAAGCCAAATACCTCAGAATTGATCGGACCACCCCATCACTCCACCGCCTGCTGACTTCCGCTCTGCTTGGGCTTCCCGATCGCGATCAGCCGGACTTCCTCTTCGTTGGTCCGGCCTTCCGGCAGTACTTTGCCACGTCGAAAGATGTCCACCATCGAATTCCGGCTCAGCGCGCCGCTCTGCCACGCCTGGACAATCGCCACGATCTCGGTCGCCGAGAGGCCCCGCGTGCTGTAATCTGTGTTCAACTCGATCACGACATCCTCGTTGCTCACGCCATCCGGTCACGCTTCCGTGCAGTTCCACCAATACGCCCAGCGCAGCACTTGCGTCAGCGACATGCCAACGCTCCCGGCCAGCACGCCCAAGATGCTATTCTCCCCGCTCACCCGCAGCTCAATCGCCTCAGCCGTTTCCCCCACGCGCTTTTGCGCTTCCAGCAACCGCGCCCCCAGAATCGCCATCAGCTTTTCATCCCGGTCCATCGCCCGCTCGAACGTGGTCAAACCCTGGCCCGTGTATTCCAGGAACCCGGCCGATGCGCCCGGCGTATCCGTCACCCATGCCGTGCTTGAGCCAATCCGCAACGTGGCCGCCTTGTCGAAACCACTGACCCGCGCCGTTGGCAGCACGGTGAAGTGCATTCCGTGGCGGTAATCAGCGTGCAGGCGGTAGTGGTCGAGATTCACAGCGATGACATCCCCCAGCGGAAACTTGTCCACCTCGGGCATGGCATTGTTCGTGCCGTGAAACACAAACGGAATCAACGGCAGCGGCTTCCCCAACCGCAGCAGAATGCGCGTCTCGACCAGTTCCCATTCCCTTTTGTCCCTTCTGCCTCTCCGGTCCAGCTTTGGACGCCAGATTTCCACCACGCACCCCATCACTCTTCCTCCCGTAGGAGCCGACGTAAGGAGGCTCTGGCTTCCACCATCAACCCTCAACGAACGACCATCAACCAACATCAGCACCCGAATCTGCTCCCCGGCCCCATTCCCATCCTCTTCAAGTTTCAGGTTTCCTCCTTCAGCCTTCTCCGCGAGCGCCACCATCGTCAGCACATTTCGCCCGCCCACCCGCTCCGTCCGCCAATTCAGAATGCTCTACGCCGTGTAGAGCGACGCATAAACGCGGTTTTCACCTTGGCCAGTCCGGCTCGGACCCTCCCAATCCACCAGCGTCTGCGCCCGGCCCACCGCAATGACTTCCCTCGCCACGTAGCGGGCATAATGGGTCAACGACGTGCCTAGCATGTCGGCATCGTTGACGAATGCCTTCATTGCCTTCCAAACCGCCGATCCACCACCGCCCACACTCCCATTTGTCCCATGCGTCCCATTCCCCACCTTCACAAACGGCGGTCGCCGGAAAATCAACCCCAGCTAACCGTCCGCCGTTCGCGCCGTCGCGTTGAAAAGCGCCGCCCGCGCCCGGTAAGCCGCATACTCCTCATCCGTTTGCGCCTCGAGGCGCGGAAGGTATTTCTCGCCGGCGGACTTCACCGCGTCTTCCCCGGCGATCACATCGCGGGCCCGCAGCCAGGCTGGCAGGCTCGCGTCATAATCAGGATGCATCGAGTTCACTGACATGGCGCCAGCGTAACACCCCTTTTTTCGCGGCCTCGACGCCCGCCTCGACACCCCTTGCGCCACGCTGCGGGGGACTGCGTGACCTCGCGCCATGCTGCGGCATGCACGCGCCGAAACCACTTCACGCCCCTTCGCTTCGCCGACCTGGACGCCCGCGTCCGGCGGCCCCTCCATCGGCAGTGCTGGCGCGACGCTGCCTCCGGGGCTCGCCGTCTGCCTCGCGTCATGGTGCGGGCGAGGGGCGGTCCCAGACTCAATTTCCGGCCTGAAAAATGGCTAACAAAATGGCTAACAAAACAGGGTGAAAAATAGTGGCAGAGTTGCGGAAAAATGGCGCAAACCCTTGTAAACCCGAAAAACTGAGTTGAAGTGGGTTTCTTCCTGGTTGGAGTGGAGGAACTCAAGTTGAAGACTTCAGTTTGGGTGGTCGGAATCCAATTTCTCCGCAGTTGTTTTTGGCCAGCGCAAGATCGCTTCCCATAACGACTCGCGCCGTTCCAGCCCGCCCCAACTCAGTGACAAATACAGCACCGGTTCACGACCCCGCCGCCCCAAAACCGCCCCGCCCAAGAACACCTGTAGCCGCTGGCGTAAGCCGGCGGATATTCTTCCGCGGCATGTTTTTGTGGTCTCATTGTAAACGGGGAAAAAATCAACCGGCTTACGCCGGTTGCTACGAGTTTGGTCATAACGCGTAGCCGGCGGCGTGAGTTGGCGGATGAATCGTACCTATCTTTACCGATTGCGCCTGGATTCTTTTCATAAATTCGCGTTCATTAGCGTGCATTCGTGGTTTCCAATTTTCTATCTTAACCGCGAATTACGCGAATAAACGCTAATTATGCCATTATGATTTTTGCCGCCTTACGGCGGCAGCTACGTGGATAGAGGAACGGATTCCACGCTTCGCTGGATTCCACGCTTCGCTTGATTTCAGATTTGAGATTTGAGATTCCACGCTTCGCTGGATTTGAGATTTGAGATTCCATGCTTCGCTTGATAACAGAAGGGATTTTTTAACTTGGTTTTCAAATCTTGCGAATGATCAAAGCGAGTAAGCGGAATTTTGGTCTGACTTGGCTTCATACTAATCAGCCTGAATTGTTGTTTCATGTTAAGTCGAGCGTGGAGTAGTAAAAAATTTTCATGCGTTTTGATTTGTTGCAAATGCATGCATTTGTGGTAAGTTGAGTTAAAGAGCTGGCAGATGATCCGAATTAACCCAATGCAGTTGCCATTGCCAGCCGGCGCAAAGGCCGGTGCTGCAACGGAAAGGATGTGTTATGACAACAAAATCTGATTTGACCAGGTGCATGGCTTACCTTGACTGTCAGTTGGGGTTGTTTAGTACGTGTGGGAAGCCTGATGCGCACAAACAATATCAACGGCCTGCCGTAACCATCTCGCGCCAAACAGGCTCAGGAGGGCGGCTAGTGGCGGAAAAACTTGTCCAGTATCTTGAGCAACATGCTCCAAAACATAAGTGCCCATGGACAATTTTCGACCGGAATCTGGTTGATAAGGTGTGCGAGGAGCACGATTTGCCAAAGCGCATGGCGGAATATTTGCCTGAAGACAGGCGTTCACTGATTGACGAAATAATGGAAGAGTTGGTTGGGTTGCATCCTCCGTCATGGACGTTGTTTCATCAGATGGTTGAAACGGTGTTGCATCTGGCGGAGATGGGGAATGTCGTTTTGATTGGGCGCGGCGCAAACCTTATTACCGCAAAGATGAGCAATGTTTTCCATGTCCGGATAGTTGCTTCAATGGAAAGCCGTCAAAAGCGGGTTGAGGCGATGTATCCGAATCTGCAGGGCAGGGCTGCAGTGGATTTTATTGAAAAAGAGGAGGAGGGACGGCGGCGGTTTATAAAACAATATTTCAAATGCAACTTGGATGACCCGTTGCTGTACCATTTAATTATCAACACCGACAAGGTTCCGCCCGAGGAAGCCGCCGAGTTGATAGGCAGGGAGGTGGTGAGACGTTGCAAAATGGAGGAGGCGGGCTGAGGATTCTGTAAAAGACACAGGCAATCTTGTGAGCCGGGTGTCTGGATGGAGCGGCAAACGGAAAAGTTGCGATGTCACATTTGTTCCAGCACTTCAATCCCAAGGGCATTCAGTCCTTGTTTTAATACCCGGCCGGTCAAATCACATAGCGCAAGCCGCGAGGAGCGGATTGGTTCATCGGCCTTGAGAACAAGGCAGTTCTCGAAGAATCGCGCGAAAAGTCCGCTCAGTTCAAACAGATAGTTGCACAAATAATTTGGCCGGTACTCGTTTGCCACAGCCTCAATTGTCAGCCCAAAATTGATCAGATGGCGCGCAAGGGCAATTTCCTCCGGTGTCGCAAGTTTGATAGAGGCAGGCTGCTGTGAGGTGCCGATGGATGCGGCCTTGCGGAAGATGCTGCGGATGCGGGCATAAGAATAAAGCAGATAAGGGGCGGTGTTGCCCTGCAGCGCGAGCATTTTGTCCCAGTTGAAAACATAGTCGCTCTGGCGATTCGGCAGCAGGTCTGCATATTTGACCGCTCCAACGCCGACCACGCGCGCGATTTCGCGCCTGGAATTTTCCGGAAGCTCCGGATTCTTCTCAGTGACGATGGCGTAGGCGCGTTGCTCGGCCTCGTCCAGCAAATCCGCCAGCTTTATGGTATCGCCTGAGCGTGTTTTGAACGGCTTGCCGTCCTCGCCAAGAATGCTTCCAAACCAGACATGGGCGAGTTTGACGCGATTGGCCAGTTCAGGACGCCAGCGGCGGAAGATGGCGAAGATTTGACGGAAGTGCAGTTGCTGGCGGCCGTCAGTTACATAGATGATTTCCTCCGGCTGCCATGTTTCCATGCGATAAGCGAGGGTGGCCAGGTCAGTGGTGGCGTAATTGGCTGCGCCGTCGCTTTTGAGGATCAGGCATGGATTTGGCTGCCATTCGCCGTCACGGAAAATAAGGAATGGGTCTTCTTTCGGAGGCAAGGAACCGTCTGAAAATACGCAAACGGCGCCTTCGCTTTCCCGCGCAACCCCTCGCGCGAGCAAATCTTTTACGGTGGCTTGCAGGCGCGGATTGTAAAAACTCTCGCCGAGGGTGTAATCAAAGCGCACTCCCAGCCGTTGGTAGATTCGGTCAAATTCCGCAAGTGATATTTCTATCATTTGGCGCCAGATTGCGAGGTTTTCAGGATCGCCTGATTGGAGTTTGACCAATTCCTTTCGCGCATTTTCAAGCACTGCCGGATCGGCCTCACAGGCTGCATTGACGTCGCGATAGATTCGTTCAAGCTCTGCAAGCGCATCGCGTGCCAATGCATCCTTGTTCAAGCGGGTTTTCCATCCTAGCAGGAGCTTTCCGAATTGTGTCCCCCAGTCTCCGATGTGGTTGTCGGTTATAACATTATGCCCAAGCAATCGCAGAACCCTGGCAAGACAGTCGCCAAGGATTGTGGAGCGGATATGCCCGACGTGCATGGGTTTGGCAACATTTGGAGAGCTGAAGTCCAGTACAATTGTGCGCGGGCTGGCGGCCCTGTCAAAAAACAGGTGATGTCCGGCGGCGGCTTCTGACAGGCATTGTTCAAGGGCTGATGTTCTAAGCCGGAAATTCAGAAAACCGGCGCCGGCCACTTCCACCGACTCACAGAGTTCATTTACATTCAAGGCAGCCTTGACCTGCTCTGCGAATTGACGGGGGTTTAGTTTGCGGGTTTTGGCCAAACCAATGAGCGCATTTGTCTGATAGTCGCCAAACCTTGGCTCGGGACATGGGCGAACAGTTGCCATGGAAACGTCCGCATCCGGAAGGACGGAAGCAATGGCAGCTTGCAGTCGTTGTTCAAGTATCGGCGATAGCATTTGATGAAATGGCCCGCGCGTTTAATTGGAGGCACAGGATGCAGCCTGAAATTTCGTCTTCACGCCTTGCGCTGTGATTTGATGATGGCAAGCATGGAAGCGGCATCGGGTGCGTCCATTAACGCCTGGCAAAATTCCCGTTGGCGCAACAATTTTGCAATATTGGCCAGCGTATGGAGGTGCTTTTGGAATTGGCCCTGGGGGACGAGAAACAGCATGATGAGATGCACAGGCTGGTTGTCGGCGGCATCAAACTCCACGCCTTTCTTGGAGCGCGCCATGACACCGGTGACTTCACCGATCAAATCTGTTGAGGCATGTGGGATGCCGATGCCATAGCCGATGCCGGTGCTCATTGAGTTCTCGCGTTTTTTAATCGCCGCGATGATGGGAGCACGGTGCTCAGGCTTTATTTCACCGCTGGCAACGAGCTGGTCAACCAGTTCATCAATGGCTTCCCACCGGTTGGTGGCCTTCAAGTCGGTCACTATCCGGTTCTCACTCAGGATGTCGCCCAATTCCATACCAAAGTAAACAAACGGGAGAAAATTAGGCTTCAAAAGCCGGTTTTTATCAAGCGCGAATTCAGAAAAAATTAAGTCGCCTTTTTGCCATGATTTGCCAGCAGCATAAATTGGTGATGAAACTCATGATTTTGGGGCGGCCAGCTCCAGGCAAAGGAGTTGCCGCCGGTCACGAACGAAAAGACGTCCGTTTGCGTAGGCCGGGTGGCTCCACGTTTTTCCGCAAACTTGCAGCCGGCCCAGTTCCTTGCAGGAGTTGGGGCTGGCCTCCAGCAGCACAAGCTGCCCATCCTCAACCAGCGCAAGAAGCCGCGAGCCAATCGCAATCACAGCGATGTAATCCACATTGCCACTTCCAAAATTAGGCGCGGACCATTTGATTTCGCCGGTGGCGGCGTCCACACAAACAAAGTTTTTTCCTGTCCCCACACTGTATAAGCAGCCGCCCACGAGCACCGGCGTGGCGAGGTTGATTTTCAATGAGCGATTGGCCCAACGCTCCTTCGCCTGCCAGCCTGTTTCTGTGCGGCTGACGGAAAGGCAAATTAGTCCAATTGTGTGTGAGTTTACAGTAACGCAATCTCCAATCACAACGGGCGTGGCAGCGTGACGTTTGGCTGCAGTCCGGTATGGAACACGCCAGAGAATATCGCCGTTTTCCAAGTTCGCCCCAAGCAAAGCCTCCGCCGTAAAGGCCAGGACCTGCCGGGTTCCGGCAAATGAGGCGACAACAAAGCTGGAATAGGCTGCTTCATCATTTCCGGTCTGCCAGAGCACTTTGCCGGTGAGTTTATCAAATGCCACGAGACTGTTGCGGTTCTGTCCGCCTACAGGCAGGATTAACCTGTTGCCGTCAATCACGCCGCTTCCGTTGTTGCCGCGCCGCGAGGCAGTGCCTTCATTGGCCTTGCTGCCAAGGAATTTGACGCCGAAATCTTTTTCAAAACTTGTTTGCCAGAGGACTTTGCCATCAGTTGCACGCAGGCATCGAAATTCGCCATTGCAGGCTTGGACATAAAGTCTTTCACCGTCAACCATGGGCGTTGAGCGGGGGCCTTTTCCCCATTCGTCTTCAAATACTGCTGCGTATGGGAGACGCCATTTTTCCCTGCCAGTTGATGCATCCACCGCGTGCGCAACTTCCTGGCCATCGGCTTCGTCCAGGTAATAAAGGGTATCTGCGGCGACAATGGGTGACGAAAAACCGCCGCCGATTTCCAGGCGCCAGATTGGTTTTACCTCAGAAGGAAGTTTATCGGGCACAGGCGATCCGGGAGCGGCGTGACCATCGCGGTTTGGTCCACGCCACTGCGGCCAGTCAGACGCGGCTGGGTATGCACTGTCCGCTGTGAATAATAGAATAACGAAGGCAAGGGCTTTCATGTATTGGCTGCAATGAACTGTTAATCGTATCCGTTGGGGTGGGCTTTGTGCCACTCCCAAGCCGATCGCACTATGTCATCCAATTTTGGGTATTGCGGTATCCAGCCAAGCTCTTTTCGAGCTTTTTCCGCGCTTGCGATCAATCTGGGCGGGTCGCCCGGGCGGCGTGGCTTTTCGACAATTGGAATTTTCTGTCCGGTGATTTTTTCGCAGGCATGAATGACTTCGCGTACGGAATAGCCGCTGCCGTTACCAAGGTTAAAACAGCCGGTAATGCCGGGGGCCAGCGCGCGGATGTGCGCATCGGCCAAATCGAGTATGTGGATGTAATCACGGATACATGTGCCATCCGGTGTTGGGTAGTCGGTCCCAAATATGTAGCACTCGCGGGCCTGTCCAAGTAGAACTTTGAGTATGTTTGGTATGAGATGGGTTTCCTGGCGATGATGTTCCCCGAAATTCCGGCTTGCCCCGGCGGCGTTGAAATACCGGAAAATGACAAACTCGAGTTTATGCAAACGATGAAACCACTGCAGCATCCGCTCAAACATCAACTTCGATTCGCCATACGGATTAACAGGGTTTTGAGGACAATCCTCTCCAATTGGGAGTTGCGCAGGCAGCCCGTAGGTTGCGCAAGTTGAGCTAAAGACAAATTTTTTTACGCCAGCTTCAACAGAGGCATCGAGCAAATTCAGACCATTGGCAACGTTGTTGCGGAAGTACTTGGCGGGGTTGCTCATGGATTCGGCAACAAGTGCATTGGCGGCGAAATGCATGACGGCCTCTGCGCCGGATTCCTTCAAGGCCTTTGCAACCAATGGACGGTCTGCCAAATCGCCTTCAATGAAGGTGGCCCGCTTGTCCACGGCTCCGCGATGGCCTTCCGATAGATTGTCAAGCACAGTAACGCTGTGGCCGCGATTAAGCAGCTCTTCCACACATACAGAGCCGATGTAACCCGCTCCGCCAGTAACAAAAACACGCATAGCGGCAACAGCATAGAAGCACAGCCGCTTCCTGCTCAATGATAATCATGGTTGGTTTGCGCCGGTGGTTCCCACAAAAAAGCATATTCATGGCAATGTCACCTTGCGAACATGGGGAGGCTGTTTCATAATTAGGGAAAATGACGGCATGGGGGCGCAATATGTGGGGGGCGGTTTGCAATCAGGTGGATGCGGGCGCGTTACAGATGGAATTGGGGTAATAATGAAAAGTAATTTGGGTTTGAAACAATTGCACAGGCTGACTGTCGGGGTTGGATTTTTATGGCTCCTACTCATGTTGACTGGCGGCACGGTCATGGGCGCTTTGGTGACATCCAGCGACCTGGTGCACAGCCGAATATACAGGGATTATGCCGAGGCAGTGGTTGGGATAACTTGCAAAGGAAAAATGCCCTGGGGGACAAATGAAGGAAGTTTTGTTGGCACTGGCGCGGTGGTTTCTCCTGACGGCTTGGTTTTGACCACAATCACCACCGTGCCGCGTGATGCGAAGGATATCCGGGTTTATTTCATAGATGGGAGGGTTTTGCCGGGAACGATCAAGCGCATGGACGAGAGTACTGAAGGTGTTCTGATACAGGTTAAAGGCCGGCGTCTAACGTGCATGCGTCCCGGCGCCTCACAGGCGTGCAAGGTGGGCGACCCGGTTTACTCGTGGGGAAACCCATACCAAACCATAATTAAAGACGGAATGGCCAGTCTGAGCAGCGGTGTTATCAGCGGTATTTACGATATTAGCAGTGTTGACGACGAAAGCCGGTATATCGGGCCGGTGTTGGAAACAGATGCAGCGATCAACCCTGGCTCGGATGGCGGCCCGTTGACCGATCCATACGGGCGGCTGCTTGGGATGCAATCGCTGGCATTTTCGGGCAACCGGTGGCTTGGCACGGCGATACCAATTCATCACATAGCAAAGTCAATGCCCGAGCTTAAAATTCCTGCACACAATGCACCGCTCAAAGATGATGTGGCAAGGGCGTGGGCATGTGAGATTGCATTGGCGCAACTGGCTGAGGCTGTCTCGCCGGCGACAGTGGGCATTTTGGTTGTGCGGCAAAATGATAATTTTGAAATTCCGGAAAACCGCCGGACTTTCAAACTCAAACCGATGCCGGCTTATACCAACGATGAACAGCGGGCGGCAGCGGAGTTGAGGCGTATCAAAGGCGGATTTTGCAGCGGTTTTATAGTGGCGCCGGAGGGTTTGGTGCTGACAGCCGCAGGAAATGTGGCTGAGGGCAGCAGCCGTGGTTCACGCATTAAACAGATTTATGTTTATCTGGAAAACGGTTTGCGGATGCCAGCGCGAGTGCTTGGCCGCGATAGTTTTTACGATGTTGCGGTATTGCACCTGGATGGAAGTTCGGGAGGTAGATTCTCGTACGTGGATTTGGGGCAAACGAAGGGCCTCCAACCGGGCAGCGCGGTGGCATTGTTGGGCCGAAGCGAACCGCCTGGGAATTTGACGCTTAACGTTGGGCTGGTAAGTGCCTGCGGGCGTTTCCAGAACACCTGCACTCAGATAAGCGCATTGATGAATTATGGGAATCTTGGCGGGCCGGTTCTTGACTTGTCCGGCAAGGTGGTTGGGATGGCGACGCGGTTGACGGAAAAAACCCCATGGCGGCAAAACTGCGGTGTTGGCTTCATGCTAAACGCGGAGATCATACGCAAGATTCTACCCGAATTGAAGGAGGGCAAGACAGTTCCGCGGCCCAAACGTCCATTTTTGGGAGTTCAAACAGGCTTGGGCGGAGCTGAGGTTAAAGGCGCTTATGTGGCGCGGGTGTTGCCAAATAGCGCCGCTGCGGAGGCCGGAGTCAAGGAAGGGGATGTAATCATTGAGTTCCAGGGTAAAAAGATTGAAGACAATTTGGAGCTAATCAAAGCGATTCAACAGTGTCAGATTGGCGATCGTGTAAAGTTCAAGGTAAAACGTGACGGCCAGATTTTAACTCTCGAGGCTGTTCTTGGAGAAATGGATTACTAAGCGTTTATGAAATTGATTTTTGGAATTGGTGGTTTGCTCCAGTTTTTCAGCAGGACGTCCTTGCCAGAGACCTCGAGGGAACCAGGGCCGGTTAAAAATGGCCCAAGACCGGGTTTCATGCCGCTGCAGTGCGCGAACCGCATTCTGTTAATTTTTTTCACTTTGTGCATTGCCGGCAACATTGGCGCTCTATCGCCGCGTGATTTGGAGCTTGCCCGGCAGCAAGAGCAGCGTTTGATTGAAATGTCAAAACGAGCCGTTGCTTCCTGTGTTTTCATTGGTGGTGGCGCCGGTGTGGTTATTTCCCCGGATGGCCTGATGCTTTCAAATCAACATGTGGTGGAAAGGATAAAAAAATGGAGGGTACGGATTGGAACTAAATTCTACTCGGCAGAGGTGCTGGGAAATGACCCGCAGGGTGACATCAGCCTGCTTCAAATCCAAGGCGCAACCAATCTGCCGTATGTGGAATTCGCTGACTCTGACAAGCTTAAGGTCGGCCAGCCGGTGTTGGCTGTCGGGAATGCATTTGCAACCGCCGAGCTGGGCGGAGAACCAGGGGTCACGCACGGAATAATATCAGCAGTCCACGTTTTTGCCGGGAGTTATTCCGACGCGATCCAGACTGACGCGCCAATAAATCCAGGCAATTCCGGCGGGCCGCTGCTGACATGGGATGGAAAGTTGGCTGGCATAAATGGAAAAATTGAGACGCGGTTTCAGCAGCGAGCCAACACCGGCATAGGGCTTGCCATTCCAGCCAATCAAATCCAGCGTTTCCTTCCGCTGCTGAAAGCCGCCAAGGGGAGTAATGTATTTCACGGGACAATTCGCGGTCTGATTGGCCAAAGTAGCGAGGAGGACATGGTGATGAACGGGGCTGAAATTAAAAAAGTGCGCACCAATTCGCCTGCGGAAAAGCTTGGGCTTAAATCCGGCGACCGCATAACCCATTTGAACCATTATCCAGTTCGGAATTATGCGCGGTTCCTCGGCGTTTTGGGGACTTACCCTGCCAACTCGCCGGTGCAACTTACGATCGAACGCGCAGGCCGCACACATCGGTTGTTGGCTGTTTTGGACCCGATGCAGCCTGGCTCTCTGGGGTTGAAATTTCGGCGCCTGCGGAATCCTGCTGACCCGCTGGTAATTGAGCGTGTGTATCCTGGACTGGCCGCCGACAAGGCCGGAATCAAAAGCGGCGATGAATTACTGCAATACAACGGGCATCCGGCCACAAATCTGTTGTCCTTTATCATCGCGGTACAGGAGGAGGAAGTTCTGGCCGGTGATCCGGTTCAACTGAAAGTCAAGCGCAAGAGCAACGGCACGGTCAAGGAACTGGAGTTCACGCTCACAGCCAACAGCGTCTATGATGAGCCGCATCACGGAGAAGAATGGGAACCATGACAAATGGAGTTGAGGATATTTCAATCTTGGTTTGGGCATGAAACCGGCATCATTTTGGGATTTGCAATTCTTCGTTGATTGTTCAACATAAGGAAAAAGTTATGGCAAAGCACACCTACAAATTCTGTTTTGGACCCTGGAACCTTAGCGAAGGTCAGGACCCGTACGGCCCGCCAACCCGCAAAGCCCAGTTGTTTGACTGGAAGTTGGAGCTGCTAAAGAAGCATGGCTTTGATGCCATGATGTTTCATGATGACGATGCCGTGCCGGATATTGACGGCAAATCGGCCAGTCAATTGACCAGGGAAGCCAGGGAGTTGAAAAAAAGGCTTGATGACGCCGGAGTGGAGGCGGAAATGGTGGCGCCGCGGCTCTGGTTCAGCCCAATGACAATTGATGGGGCATACACGAGCAACGACGCGAAATGCCGAAAGTACGCGATTGAGCGTTCTCTCCGATGTATTGATGTGGCACATTGTTTGGGAACGGATTTGGTAGTTCTATGGCTGGCGCGGGAAGGCTCATACATACGTGAGTCCAAGAATGCCCGCAAATGCGTTGATTACCTGGTTGAGGCGCTGGACAAGATGCTTGCTTATGACAAGCGCATACGGCTCTGCATCGAGCCAAAACCCAATGAGCCGATGGATCACGCCTACATTCCAACAATCGGCCATGCCCTTGCTCTTGCCCAATTGACAAGCGACCCCAAACGCGTCGGGTGTCTTATTGAATCTGCCCATGCAATTCTGGCAGGGCTGGACCCTGCTGATGAAATTGATTTTGCGATGGCTTTTGGGAAGTTGTGGTCGCTGCATCTCAACGACCAGAACGGGCTGAAATTCGACCAGGACAAACCATTCGGCAGTGCCAACCTGCGTGTCGCCTTCAATCAAGTACGCGCCCTTGAACGCAATGGTTATGGGAAAAATGGCGAGTGCGTTTGTTTCGACGTGCATCCATTCCGTACCACCAAGGAGGAGCATTGGATGGCGCATCTGGTAAACAGCCGCCAGACGTTTTTGCGGCTTGTCGAAAAGGCTCGCACATTTGACGAACGGGCGGCCCAGAAGTTGATTGCTGAACGAGACTATCAGGCTTTGGACCAGATGGTGTTGGAGCATCTCATGGGCATAGGCGCTTGATGGTATTATCAAAGTTCCGACTGGTTTAATTTTTCCTTTTGATGGGCTTGTCTTCTCACCAGTAAAGGTGTAGAAGGGATCGTATGAAAAAGCCCATCTCCAGACGCGGTTTTATCCGGACAGCCGCAGCCGGCTCAGCAGCTTTGACATGGATTGGCAGCGGCCACATTCCGCAGATTTTTGCAGCCGAAAGCAACAAACCGGCTTTATTGGGCGGCAGCCCGGTGCACACGGGCGGCTGGCCGCCATGGCCTACGTGGCGCGAGTCCTGGGAGCCTGCAATATTGAAAGTATTGCGCAGCGGACAATGGTTTCGCGGAAGCGGTCAGTTGGTCCCGGAGTTTGAAACTGCTTATGCAAAGTTGATCGGCGCGCGCCGTTGTCTTGCCGTGGCCAGTGGAACCACTGCGTTGATGGTCAGCCTGTATGTGTTGGGGGTTGACGCCGGGGACGAGGTCATTGTTTCGCCATTTACGTTTATCGCCACTTACAACGCCGTGCTGGCGCATCATGCGCTGCCGGTTTTCGCGGACACAGACCCTGCCACACTCACCATTGATCCTTCCTCGATTGAAAGCCGGATTACTGAACGGACCCGCGCCATTCTGCCTGTGCATATTTACGGAATGCCTTGTGAAATGGATGCCATAAATGCCATTGCCAAAAACCACAGACTTGCAGTTGTCGAAGATGCATGCCAGGCGTGGCTGGCGGAGTACAAAGGGCGCAAGTGCGGTGTTTTGGGCGATCTTGGCTGCTTTAGTTTTCAAAATTCAAAACACCTTCCGGCTGGAGAGGGTGGGGCCATTACTGGCGACAGCGACGACCTCATTGACAGATGCAACGCTTATCATAGTTGCGGTCGGGCCTCCGGTAATTTTAAGGGTGCGCGTACTTACTTCACAAGAGGTTGCAATTACAGGATGCAACAAATTCAGGCTGTGATGCTGATGCAACAGTTTGACAAACTCGTCGCCGAGACAGAGCGCCGCCGGCAAAATGCCGACTACCTGACAACGCAACTGCAGAAAATTCCCGGCATCATTACGGTGCGGCTCCCGCAAAACAGCCGTCCTGTGTGGCACTTGTATCCTTTCCGATACGATTCGCAGGCGTTCAACGGCCTTGGCCGGGACAGGTTCATACAGGCGCTCAACGCGGAGGGAATTCCTTGCAGCACGGGTTATCATGAGCAGTACTTTGACGGGCTTTTGGATGAGGCGATAGCATCGCGCGGGTTCCAACGGCTGTTTTCAGCCTCGCGTTTGAAGGCTTACCGGGAGAGCCTTCATGAATTGAAGGGCAACCGTGAAGTTTGCAATACCACGGTTGCCATGACACAGAATCTCTTATTGGCTGAACGGAAGGACATGGACCATATCGTCGAGGCCATCCTCAAAATCAAGGCACATAGCTCAGAATTGGCGAAAAAAGCCTGAGCATAATTTGCCAAAAACGCTCTAAAGCCGACAGCCGGAGTTACCGCCACGATTGGCCAATCGCGGCTGTATAAAAAGCGACAGTCTGTTGTTTGTTAGCCAGTGTGCTATCCGCCCTTTGATTCAACCTGCATAAAAATGAGTTTTGGAATTCATTTGTTATCAGGAGTTTATGAACTTTATTCACCACGTTCACCACGTTTGGCATGGGCTTTGCTTGCAATTGGCCGCCCGTGCAATTGGGCAATTGAAATAAAGGAAACAGGGTGAGCTTATGAAAAAAATTGAGGCGGTTATCAAGCCTTTCAAGCTTGAAGAGGTCAAGGATGCCTTGAGCGAGGTTGGCATCGAGGGGATGACAGTCTCCGAGGTGAAGGGATTTGGGCGTCAGAAAGGCCACACAGAAATTTATCGTGGCAGCGAATACACGGTGGATTTCCTGCCCAAAATCAAGATTGAGCTGGTGGTCTCGGACGACAAGGTTGCTGCCGGAGTGCAGGCGATTATCAAGTCTGCAAAGACTGGCAAAATAGGCGACGGGAAAATATTTGTTCTGCCGGTAGAGGAGGCAATTCGGATTCGCACGGAGGAAAAGGGTGAGGATGCTCTGTAACAGGGGCATGGTAGTTTATTGCAAGGCATGTTAACCAAACCAAAGAAAATCATGAAAAAACTATTCTACACGTTTGTATTGTTGGCGACGGGTTTTATGTTTGCGCCGGTGATTGGCGCTGCTGATGCGCCTGCTGGCGCTACTAATGCGCCTGCCGGTGCAGCGGCAAATGTTTCAAAGGCGGAGCCGGACCTGGCGCAACGGATTGCGGACTTGGAGGCGTATGTTGGCAACGGCGCGAGGTGTTCGGACGCGGCTGATGCGAAAGTGTCCAGCAAGCTCGATGGTGTGGCTGGCCCCGGGCACAATGGTTTCATGATGATATGTGCGGCGTTGGTGCTGTTCATGACGTTGCCTGGTCTGGCATTGTTTTACGGTGGTTTGGTGCGCCGTAAGAATGTGCTGTCCGTGCTGGCGCAATGTCTTGTTATTGCGGGCATGGTAAGCATCCTTTGGTGGGTGTGCGGCTACAGCTTGGTATTTGGTGACGTTGGTGGCGGTGGAGCGAATAGCGCGACATTTTTGGGCAACCTGGAGCATGCGTTCCTGAAGGGCGTTGACTCCAAACCAAACACCAATTACGCCTACTGGATATCGCACAATGTATTTGCGATGTATCAATTGATGTTTGCAATAATCACGCCGGCGCTGATTGTTGGCGCGGTGGCGGAGAGGATGAAATTTTCCGCCATCATGCTTTTCATGGCGTTATGGATGTTTGTCGTGTACTTTCCACTAGCTCACATGGTTTGGGGCATTGATGGGTTTATGAACGGCGTGTGGAATGGAGCTGCAAAGATCAAGGCGATAGATTTTGCAGGTGGGACTGTTGTCCACATGTCTTCCGGGTGGTCGGCGCTGATTTTGTGCATATTGGTTGGAAAACGGCTTGGCTTCCCGAAAGAGCCGATGCCGCCCCATAGCATGGTGTTGTGCATGGTTGGAACCGGAATTCTATGGGTTGGATGGTATGGTTTCAATGCAGGGAGCGCCCTTGCCGGGGATGGGATTGCCGCAAATGCATTCACCACCACGACCCTGGCAACCGCTGTGGCGTCATTCGTATGGGCCATGTTGGAGTACATTCTTAAAGGCAAACCAAGCGTGCTGGGATTCTGCTCCGGGGCTGTGGCGGGCCTTGTAGTTGTGACGCCGGCAGCCGGATTTGTCAGCGCATCAAGCTCGATTCTTATTGGTGTGGCTGCTGGTGCGATTCCGTTCTTTGCCGTCACAAAGCTCAAGGGATGGCTGGGCTACGATGATGCCCTGGACACATTCGGAGTGCACGCGGTTGGGGGCACTGTTGGCGCATTCTTAACAGGCATCCTTGCCAGTGCGGAAATCAATCCTAATTTAAACACAAATCTGAGCGGGATTGTTGGCAAGACACTCTGGCTGGAGCAGCTCAAGGCAATCGGTGTAACGCTGGCGTTGGCGATTGTTGGCACGTTGATCATTGGCTTCGTTGTAAAGGCGGTGATTGGCCTGCGTCCAAGCGAGGAAGTCGAAACGGTCGGTTTGGACTTGTCAGAACATGGAGAAGAGGGCTACACAGGCGTCTAAGCCCAATTGAGGATTTCGGCGCCATGTTCTATGGGTTTTTGAAGTCAAAACCCAGCATGGCGCTGATTGGAAACGAAGGCAGCAAACAAAAAGAAAAAACAAAGAAAGCGAATAGGAATATATGGCAAACACCCCAAAATCGGTAATCGAAATGGCCCACAAAAAAGGGGCCAAGATGTTCGACATCAAATTCGTGGACACATTCGGCACATGGCAGCACTTTAGCTGTCCAATTGCCGAGCTAACCGAGGAGATTTTCGAGGATGGCGTGGGCTTTGACGGCTCAAGCATCCGCGGTTGGAAGTCCATTGAAGCATCTGACATGCTGGCGATGCCTGACCCGGATACGGCATTTATTGATCCGTTCATGGCCGAACCGACATTGTCACTCACATGCACGATAGCAGAAACTGGCACAAAGGAGATTTACGGCCGCGACCCGCGCGGGATTGCCCAAAAGGCGGAGAAGTATTTGTCAGGCACTGGCGTGGGCGATGCGGCTTATTTCGGACCGGAGGCCGAGTTTTTCGTTTTCGACAACGTGCAATACGATGTGAAGAGCAATTCGGCGTTTCACAGCGTTGACTCAATTGAGGGCATCTGGAACAGCGGGCGTGATGAAATGCCAAATCTGGGTTACAAGATTCGGCACAAGGAGGGGTATTTCCCGGTTGCCCCTGCTGATACACAGCAGGACTTGCGCACCGAGATGTGCCTTATCATGGAGCAACTCGGAGTGCAGATCGAGCGGCAGCATCATGAAGTCGCAACGGCTGGCCAGGCTGAAATTGACATCCGCTTCGACACACTCGTGCGGTGTGCCGACAAGATGATGATTTACAAATACGTGGTCAAGAATGTGGCGGCCAAACATGGCAAAACGGCCACATTCATGCCAAAGCCGCTTTTTGGCGACAACGGCTCAGGCATGCACACACATATTAGCATATGGAAGAAGGGCAAGCCCTTGTTTGCGGGCAATGGTTACGCCGGTTTAAGCCCGCTTGCGCTAAACTTCATTGGCGGCATACTTAAGCATGCCAAGGCTCTTTGCGCCATTTGCAGCCCCACAACCAACTCTTACAAACGATTGGTGCCTGGTTTTGAGGCGCCTGTGAATCTCGCTTACAGCGCGCGAAATCGTTCGGCGGCAATTCGCATACCGATGTATAGCGAAAATCCCAAGACCAAGCGGTTGGAATATCGTCCGCCGGACCCGTCCGCAAACATCTATTTGAGCAACGCGGCGCTTCTAATGGCGGGGCTGGACGGCGTGCTCAACAAAATTGACCCAGGGGAGCCGATGGACAAAAACCTTTACGAGCTTCCGCCTGAAGAGCATGCCAAAATACCGCAAGTGCCTGCCAGCCTTGGTGAGGCGCTTGACTGCCTTGAAAAGGATTACGAATTCCTGCTCAAGGGCGATGTGTTCACCCGCGACTTCTTGGAGACATGGGTTGCGGCAAAACGCAAGGAGCATGACGCAATGCGGTTGCGACCGCATCCTTATGAGTTCTTCCTTTACTACGATGTGTAAAGGTTCAGAACTTTAGACCGGTGTTTAAGGCGGCGCGGGCGTCCGGTTCGCGCCGCTTTTTTTTGAGCATTAACTTGTCATTGGAAGCCTGGAAGTTGGATTCAGCCGGGATTCCTGCGGTTGTGCCGCACCGTGGCGACGGTGGGCGGTTACGGGCGGGGTGTGAAAACCGCCAATCGGCAATAATGTTTGCTGCCGCGCTGGAATTCCCGGCTGACTCCAATTGCCTGGCTTTTTATGGCGCTTTTCAGATGCAGTAAAGCCATAAGTCATGTCATAAAACTGCGGCAGTCTGATGCCATTTCGAGCCACGCATGGGTTTTGGTGGGCTTGCGCATATTTTTCAAAAAGTTAGAATGGTCGTTGTGAACACGATGTTCCCTGCAAATATTATGGGGGTAAAACGGCCGATAAAACCCTGGTGCACGATGCTGGCAAAGCCGATTCATTACGGAAGCGTGATCTTTCCGGTGTTGGTTTCAGCCGCAGCATTATGTATTTTATCTGCGGAACCGGATTGGGGCGACCCGAACAAGATGGATCGTGCCCAGGTGATTGAACGCACCATGCGACCCTATGCAGGGAAAACGGTTAATGGCGTGGATCGGCGGACATTGACCGGCAAGGTGATGTGCGGTTACCAGGGGTGGTTTGCCGCTGAAGGCGATGGCGCAGGTCGTGGCTGGCATCATTGGGCTGGCAGGAATGGGTTCAAGCCAGGCAGTTGCAAGATTGACATGTGGCCGGATGTATCGGAGTTGGACCCCGATGAGCGTTATCCCACGGAATTTCGTCTGGCTGATGGGAAACCGGCGGAAGTGTTCAGCGCTTTTAATCGGAAAACGGTTCTGCGGCATTTCGCCTGGATGCAGACTTACGGGATTGATGGTGTGTTTGTGCAACGATTTGCAGGAGAGGTATTCAATACAAAGGGATTTCGGCAGTTCAACGTGGTGTTAAATCATTGCAGGGAGGGTGCAAATTTGTACGGGAGAACGTATGCAGTCATGTACGATTTATCGGGCATGCGTTCAGGGCAGATGGAGAGGGTAAAAGATGATTGGCGGCTATTGTGCGACAGGATGCAAATAACACGGGACCCGGCTTATCTGCATCATCGAGGCAAACCGGTTGTCGCTGTCTGGGGATTCGGATTCAATGATGGGCGGAAGTACACCCTGGAAGAGGGGATGGATTTGGTGCGGTTTTTGAAGAATGATCCTAAATATGGCGGCTGCACCGTCATGCTCGGCGTGCCTACGGGATGGCGGACGCTTGACAGGGACTGCGTTAAAGATTCGGCAATGCATGATTTGGTCAAGGCAGGCGACATTATCAGCCCGTGGACGGTTGGGCGATACGCAAACCTGGAGGGGGTCAAACGCCATGCAAAAGAGCGCTGGCAGAAAGACATTCAATGGTGCAAGGAAAACGGAAAGGAATACCTTCCAGTGGTTTTTCCGGGATTTAGCTGGCATAACATGTACACAAACTCGCCATTCAATCAAATACCGCGATTGCAAGGGCGTTTCCTCTGGACACAGTATGTTGAAGCCAAACGGGCCGGCGCCACAATGGTTTATCAGGCGATGTTTGACGAGGTGGACGAGGGCACGGCAATTTTCAAGGTCACAAACAATCCGCCAGTGGGCGAGTCCAAATTCGTTACCTATGAAGGATTGCCTTCCGATTTCTATCTAAAGCTGGTTGGAAACGCGGCCCGAATGATACGCGGAGAAATTCCGGAGACAGAATCGCCGCCGAAGTAGAGCCGGCTTCTATCAAGTTATCATTGAGGCCGATTGGGTTTCGCCCATGCCTTGATATAATTTGGGGCTTGAGGTGGGTGAACATGAACCGGGTAAATGAGCGAAATTTTCCATTGATTTTCGCCGGTTTATCACTAACCTCGCGGCTTTTTGTGACAAAGATTGACTGAATATGAAAATTTGTTTGTTTGGCATCAACTCAATCAAGCCCGGCAGGGCAAATCTGAAGGACCCGCGTTTGGATCAGGCCGACAGGCTGGTTGAGGCCAAAAAGAAGACCTACGCTCAGGTTGAATTGGTGGGTGAAGATGGATTGCAGAATGCGGATGCCGTGCTGGCTCATGAGGATGCAGTTGCAGATTTAATATTGAAAGATTTGGAATTTGTTGAGACACGGCTGAGCCGGCAGCCCGTGGATGCAGAAAGGATGGTTTTGGAGAAAATTAAAACCGCCCTGGAAAGCGAGCGGTTTGTTTTTAACGCGGGGTTGACTCCGGAGGACTTTCAAGCAGTTGCTGCTCATAATTTTTGCACGAACAAACCAATCACCAGGGCTTCAAAGGCGGACTTGGAGAATGCCGACGAGTTGCTCCTGCGCGCAGTGCGTGAAAGCGGGTATATTTATTTTTTTACAGTTGGCGGGAAAGAGAATCGCTCATGGCTTATCCGGCGGGGGACGACGGCATGGGAGGCTGCCGGCGTGATTCATACTGATATTCAGAAGGGGTTTATTCGCGCGGAAATAATCAGTTTTGATGATTTCATTGCAGCCGGCGGGGAGACTGAAGCAAAGCGCGCAGGCAAACTAAGATTGGAAACCAAGTCGTATGTCATGCAGGATTGCGACTTGGTGAACTTCAGATTTAACAAATAGGTTGCGAAGTTTAGAAGACCACGCGTTGAAGGCGCTTGCTGCTGGCGAAATACTCAAGGCTGGCGCCCTCGTGCAGGCCGCGTTGCAGCAGCACATTCTGAATAATGCCGACGCTGTTTGCGCCGTCAAAAATCAGCAAGTCTATGTAGGCATTTTCAGCCCCCAGCGCCCCGCCCAGCAACCTTCCGGCTGATTGTTGTTCCAGAGCCTGCTCAAGTTGTTCTTCAATTTCCTGCCGCATTTCGGTTTCGCGTCCTTCGGGCAATATCGAGCGTGCCAGTTGCACCCAGACGTAGTCCGCACCCGTGTTTTCCAACGGGTCAGGCATTTCACCCTCTGCATGCAAATACTCACTGAGCAGCACCGGATGGCATGTAGTGCCAATCATGATGTCTCCTCTCGGAAATGCGTTGTGGGGTTGCGGAAATTCGTAAGTGGTAAAGCTTTCCAGTGGCGATTGTTTTTCCCAACCGGTTTTTTCCGCCACTTGTTTGATGTATGAGGGCAATTCGCTGATTGAGCGGGCGTCTTTCGCCGGCTTGTCGGAGAGGTCAATTGCTCCAATCCATTGCTGGACGCCAAATTCGCCAAGCAATTCATCCAGTGCTATGAAAATTGCCAGCCATTGCTCCCGTTCAGGCAAATCAGACAAATCCGGATGCCACAATCTCAGGTCCACTTGCTGGCTTTCATCATTGATGGTGGGCGCGAACAGAAATTCGGGCAGCTTTATTTCTTTGTCTCCGAGCTGTAACGGGCGCGCGCCGGGATTTTTGGAGGGTTGGCGGGCGGCGTGGAATGTCCAGCTTGCAATCGCTGGCGCCATGCTTTTCCAGTAGGCAGTTAAAAACTGCATGTGGCGGTTGCCTTCGCCGGTAAGGGTAAGCTCATGCATTTCGCTGCCGGTGGACTCCCCAAATTCCCAAGCAGGGCCGGCAAGCATGGCGTCAAAGTGTGCGCTCATTTCCGATGCCAGGCTTGCGGCGTGGCCGTCGTCAATCATCCTGCTGATTCTTGGCGCTTCGGCCTCGAACCATTTCCAAAACTGTTGGACTCGTGCCTTGAAGGTCTGTTGCATGAGTTATATCCAATTCTTCGGGGCTAGCGTGGCAGAAATTGCAATACTGTCAAACCCGGAGCGATGCCGGGCTTTTGGGCTGGCAAAATATGCGTGGTTGGGGTTTATTTCGCGCGATGAAGTTGATTGTAAAATGGTTGGCGGCGATGTCGCTGTGTTCGATTGTTGCCGCTGCAGACAACTGGCCGCAATTCCGGGGCCCCGATGGCGATGGACACGCCACAGCAACTGAATTGCCGTTGCGGTGGAGCGAATCTGAAAATGTGAGTTGGAAAACGGCAATCCATGGTCGGGCCTGGTCGTCGCCAGTGATCTGGGGAGAGCAAATCTGGCTGAGCAGCGCCACGGAAGACGGCACGCGGCTGTATGCAATCTGTGTTGATGCGCGCACAGGGAAGATTATCCACGATTTGAAGCTGTTTGATGTGGAAACGCCGCAGGCAATTCACAAATTCAACAGCTACGCATCGCCAACGCCGGTCATAGAGGAGGGGCGCGTTTATGTTACCTTCGGCTCGCCGGGGACGGCCTGTCTTGACCCGCGCACGGGAAAAGTTTTGTGGCAGCGGACAGATTTTGTTTGCAACCATTTTCGCGGCGCGGGTTCGTCGCCCATAATTTTTGGCGATTTATTGATAATGCATTTTGACGGCAGCGATTACCAATATGTGGTGGCGCTGGATAAAAAGACCGGTCGGACTGTATGGAAGACGAATCGTTCGGTGGATTTCCAGGATTTGACGCCCGAGGGCAAACCGAAGGAGGACGGTGATTTTAGAAAGGCGTTTGCAACACCCCATGTGGCCATGATAGACGGCAAGCCGCTTTTAATCAGCCAGGGAGCCAAGGCGCATTATGGATACGACCCATTCACAGGAGAGGAAATCTGGCGTGTTGAGGAGCGCAGTTGCCACTCGGCCAGTGACAGGCCGGTGGTTGGCAAGGGGATGATTTACATGACGTGCGGCTTTTCACGCGGGCTGCTGATAGCTGTCCGAACCGGCGGGCGCGGCGTAATTACCGATACGCATGTGGCATGGCGGGCAACGCGCGGTATTCCAAACAAGCCATCGCTTCTTCTGGTTAATGACCTCATTTTCATGGTGGACGATTCCGGACTGGCCGGGTGTTTGCGGGCCAACGACGGAACCGAAGTCTGGCGGGAGCGGATAGGTGGGAATTACTCTGCCTCGCCGATTTACGGCGTCGGCCGAATCTATTTCTTCAGCGAAGAGGGAAAGACAATTGTGGTTGAGGCTGGGCCGCAGTTCAAAAAGTTGGCCGAAAACAAACTTGATTCCGGATTCATGGCATCGCCGGCCGTTACGGGAAAGGCATTGATTTTACGAACAAAGACACATTTGTATCGCATTGAAGAGCGGCGAAACTGATGATATTTGGCATGGCAAAGCCGGATTTAACAAAGTCATGACTGTCAACATTGCATACGGTCAGGGAACGCTTCCGGTGGAGTTGCCGTCAGAACTCACAACGGTTATTGAGCCGGTGTTTGTGGAAGGGCTGCGTGATGAAAAAGCCGCGCTTTTCGAGGCACTGGAGCGACCGGTTGGCGCGCGTCCATTGCGGGAGTGGATTACTCCGCGCAGCCGGGTTTGCGTGACCTTTACTGATATAACGCGCGCGACGCCAAATCACAGGTTGATTCCGTGGATTCTTGAATATCTAAAGCCGTTGGTACCGGATGGACAAATTCTGCTGCTCAATTCGCTGGGCACCCACCGGCCAAACACACGGGCTGAATTGGAACGAATGCTCACTCCCGAGGTGGTTGCAAACTGCAGGATTGTTGACAATGAGCCGGAAAACGAGCAGGCCCACGTGTCATTGGGAGTTACAAAAAACGGGACGCCGGTATTGCTAAACCGCAATTTTATGGAGTCTGACGCGCGAATCGTAACCGGTTTTATCGAGCCGCATTTCTTCGCCGGTTTCTCAGGCGGTCCCAAAGGGGTCATGCCGGGGGTGGCGCATCGGCGCACGGTTTTGGGGAATCATTGCGCCCGGCTGATTGGCGATGAGCGGGCAACTTGGGGAGTTACCGAAGGCAACCCATTATGGGAGGAGATGCGGGATATTGCGCTGCGGGCCGGCCCATCGTTTTTGGTAAATGTCACCCTGAATGAAAGACGGGAAATCACAGGCGTGTTTGCCGGCGATTTGGTGGAGGCGCATCGAAAAGGCACGGCTTTTGTCCGGCAAACTGCCTTGCGTCCAGTTAGTAAGCTGTTTGACATCGTGATTACTTCAAACAGCGGCTATCCGCTGGACTTGAATTTGTATCAAGGTGTCAAGGGAATGAGCGCGGCAGCGCGAATCGTGAAACCAGGCGGCCTTGTAATTCTGGCGTGCGAGTGCCGCGATGGGCTGCCTTACGGCAGCGCTTATGAGAAAATTTTGCGCAGCGGCAAGACACCAGAGGAGATTTTGGCCCAGTTGTTGAAGAATACATCAACCCAGCCGGATCAATGGCAGGTTCAAATCCAGGCTCAAGTTCAGCGCAAAGCGCAGGTCATGGTTTATAGTTCGCTGCCTGAGTCTGCGGTGCGTGCGGCACATTTGACACCATGTGCCGACATTTCTGCTGCTGTTAAGGAGCGTTTGCTCAAACTTGGGGACAGGGGAAGAATCGCAGTGCTGCCACAAGGGCCTTTGACAATTCCATATTTGGCGGAGGTGTCATGAGAGGTGGACTCTTCCTGTTATGTATCTGGGCGCTTCTGGCGCGGGGCGGGGAATTGCCGAGAAGATTGCAGCCGCCAGGGCCCTATGGCAAACCCGGCATCTTGTTGATTCTGGCGCAGGATGTTGGCTATGGGGACTTGAGTTGCTACGGGCAGAGTAAATTCCAAACGCCGAATTTGGACCGACTGGCAGCCGAGGGAACGCGATTTACGGAATGTTATGCTGGCAGCCCGCTGCCAGGTGCTTCGCTGGCTGTTCTGCTTTCGGGCCGTCATTCAGGATGGAATGAATTTTGGGGGAAATCGGACGCTGTGGTGCATCTTCCAGGACCTGCAGTAGCGGACTATCTCAAGAATTGTGGTTATTCGACAGCGTTTTTCGGGGTTTGGGGGTTTGGGGAGCCACAAACCGGAAATGAGCCGTTTCGAAAGGGATTCAGTCAATCCTTTGGTTATTATGCCCCTGCGGACTACCATTCTTTATTTCCGAAATTCCTGTGGCGGAATGATATGAAATGGCCGTTGCCCGGAAACCAGACAGACACACCAAAGGATTTTGCTCCCCATTGGATAACCCGGGTGGCAACGAATTATCTGAAAGCAAACCGTGAATTTCCTTTTTTCCTGGTCCTTTGCTACCCATTACCACAAGTTAATGAACAGTGGAGCACCGATGCAGCCAGAGCATCAGGGTATTCAGCCGGAATTTTTGATGCCATGAAGTGGCCGGCGCCGGAAAAATACAAGGCATCGTTGATTCTGCAACTTGACGCTGCTGTCGGGCGACTTCGGGAATGTCTCGAAGAATTCAAAATATCCCGCACTACAATAATCATTTTCGCCAGCCTCGGCGGGCCGGCGAAGGCCGAGGGGGTATCCCCGGATTTTTTCAATAGCGCCGGTCCATGGCGTGGGGGGCAGGGGGAACTTTATGAAGGCGGCTTGAGAGTCCCGGCGATCGTAAGTTGGCCGGGCGTTGTGCCTGCTGGAAGGGTCAGCAGACAGCGCTGGGCGTTTTGGGATTTGGCTCCTACTTTGATGGATGTGGCCGTTGGTGAGACACTGAAAGAATCTGATGGGATTTCCATGTTGCCGGAATGGCGCGGTCGCGAGCAAACCAACCGGCATGATTGGTTGTATTGGGAACTGCCGGGAGGTCGGCAGGCGCTTTTGAATGAAGAGTGGAAACTGCTGCGGCATGGAAACAATAAAACCTGGGAGCTTTACAATTTGAAGAGTGATCCTGGCGAAACCAATAATCTGGCAATGCGTGAGACAGCGCGGGTGGCAACAATGGAAGCGCTTGTACGTAATGCGCGCCGGCAGCGTTGATTGCGGTTGAGAAACAGCGTTTCAAGTCTTGCTGACACGCTGATTGTTTGATGCGCCTGGAATGAAACTAGGAAAAATTACAGGGCGGTACTGCGCTTTTGCAATTGCGGCAATTGTAATGACCGGACTGCAAATGAGCGCTGCGCCTGTATTTAGCCGGTCTGGCAGCCCATTTATCATAGATTATTGGGATGCTGAAAACGGCCTGCCTCACAACACCGTTACAACGATTATTCAAACGCGCGATGGATACCTTTGGCTTGGCACGCTGGGCGGGATGGTGCGTTTTGACGGGCAGCGTCTGGTGGTCTTTGATGAAAACAACACACCCGGCTTGCCCAGTGGCAGGGTGGTCAAACTCTTTGAAGACCGCCGTGGGTTCTTATGGGTTGGGACTGAGACCGCCGGGGTGTTGCTAGTCAAGGATGGCGAGGTAACGCAGTTGGGCATCGGACAAGGCGCGTTTGAAAAGCGGCTTGTTTCGATATGCGAGGATTCGAGTGCTGTCTGGCTGGCCCATGCGAACGGGGAATTATGGCGCTGGCAGGATGGGAAGCTAAGTCCGTTTTTGTTTGGCTGGGAACGCCCCAGTGCGTTGAGGTGCGTGATAACAGACGCCAATGGAATGATATGGGTTGGGAACGACTGGCGGTACGGACAAATTTCACCATTACAAGCGGCTGGCGCGCCGGAGCCACAGTTGGCAACAAGTGTCACAGTGCGGAAGCTTGACGGTCTTGCGGCTGCCAGCAAGGGCTTTTGGCGGCTGGCTGAAGGCAAAGTGCAGCTTTGTTCATCGAATGGCGTTGAACGCGAATGCGGGCCGTATCCGTGGGGTGCTGCGCGGGTGGGCGCATTGTTGGAAAACAAAGCCGGCGAGCTTGTGGTGGGCACATTGGGCGCCGGTATTTTTTGGGTCCGACTTGATGGCAGTCACGCCCGGTTGTCGCGTGCCGATGGATTGTCCAGCGATTATGTGCTTGCCCTCTGCGAAGACAGGGAGGGCAATCTCTGGGTGGGGACCGATGGCGGTGGAGTTAACCGGATAAAGCCCAAGGTGTTTGAGGTTCTGGATTTTTCCACAGATGGGGCCGGTGGCGCGGTGCAGTCTGTTTGCGTGGACGGGCAGGGCAGGCTATGGGTTGGTGCCAATAACGGCGGTGTAACGTGTCTGCAGGGTGAGCAATCAATCCGGTATGGGCCGGCCCAAGGACTGTTGAATCCCAATGTCTGGTCAGTCTGGGCCAGCCGCCAGACTGGCGTATGGGCGGGGACATGGGGGGGCGGACTTTATCATCTGGCAAATGGCCGTTTTCAAAGGGCAATTGGTTTGGATGGAATACACCGTGACATTCACGCTCTTTGCGAAGATTCGGAAGGCCGGCTCTGGCTTGGGTCACAAAATGGACTTGCGTGCCTTGATGGTGGGCAATGGAAAACAATTATTCCAAATGCCACAATTCCGCCAATTGCCGTTTATGCTCTTGCCCCTGATTTGAAAGGCGGCCTGTGGATAGGCACCGTAAAGGGCTTAATTTATTACAACAAAAGGCAATTTACAAATTATTATATCTCGGATGGACTTCCATCAGATGAGATTTCAGCGCTGTGGCTTGATAATTCAGGCGCGCTTTGGATTGGCACACTTGGCGGGGGACTGGGGCGGTTTGATGGGCAGAGGTTCACGCGTTTTTCCATGCGGCACGGCCTTGCGAGCAATCAAATTTACTATTTTCTGGAGGATGGGAATGGCCACCTGTGGATTGGCTCAAGCGCGGGTTTGCTTCGGGTTTCAAAGCGCGAGCTGGAAGAATTTGCTTATGGGAAAGCTCAGTCCTTTAATTGCCGCGCCTATGGAAAAGCCGAAGGCTTGCCAACAAGGGAATGCAGCCAGGGCTCGCAGCCGGGTGCATGCCGCACAGACGATGGACAGCTTTGGTTTGCAACCAGCAAAGGGCTTGTCAAGGTCAGGCCGGAGCAGCTCAAGCCAAACATTTTCCCGCCGCCGGTTGCCATTGAATCAGTGCTGGTGGATGGCGCGGAGCAGTTCAAGACAGGCTTGCGAAGAAAAATCCCGCGTGAAATTGTGGTTTCACCGGGATGGGAGCATTTGGAAATTCACTATACAAGCCTTGGGTTGAGTGCGGCTGAACAGGCGCGTTTCCGATACCGGCTTGAAGGGCACGAGAAAGGCTGGGTTGAGGCCGGCGGCGGGCGCGTGGCAAGGTATAGCAAAGTGCCACCGGGGCGCTATCAATTCCACGTTACGGCATGCAATGAGGACGGGATATGGAATCAGGCCGGCTGCATTCTCGATATTACAATTGCACCACCATTTTGGCGGACCGGCTGGTTTATGGGGAGCAGCGTGGCTGCGCTGCTTTTGGGACTTGTGGCGGCTGTTCGCTATATTTCAACTCGGAAACTCCAGCGCCAGTTGACCAGCATGCTCCAGAAAGAGGCCGTCGAGAAAGAACGCTCTCGCATTGCCCGCGATATTCATGACCAAATCGGGGCAAGCCTGACTCAAATCGCGTTGCTGGGCGAAATGCTGGAGGCTGACAGCGAGGATTCGACAGAAGTAAAGGCAAATGCCAGTCAGATCAGCCAAACAGCCCGTGAAACCACCAAGGCGCTTGATGAAATTGTGTGGACTGTCAACCCTGCCAACGACACGCTTGAAGGGCTTGCAACCTATTTATGCAAGCATGCCCAGGAGTACCTTGCGGTGGCTGGAATCGGATGCCGTTTTGAGGCTCCAGACCAGTTGCCGGCGATAATGCTTTCGCCGGAATTGCGTCATAATGTTTTTCTTGCCGCCAAGGAGGCCATTACAAATGTTGTCAGGCATTCAAAGGCCTCAATGGCATGGATTCGCGTGCGTTTTGAGCGCGGCGAACTGATTATTGAAATACAGGACAATGGGCGCGGTTTTGCAGGACGTGACGAGGCTCGGGCCGGAACCCGCAGCGGCTTGAACAATATGAAAAAACGGATGCTGGACGTGGGAGGCGACTGCTCGATAATTGAGCCGCCGGAAGGCGGGCTGATTGTCAGGTTGAGGGTTGCTCTTGGGAAACCTTGATTGCGTTCGCCAGTTCTTGATTCCGATGCAGGCTTGTTGCATCGTTCAACCGAATGAGCAAGACAGATAACATCATCACAGTTTCCCTGGTCGAGGATAACGCCCAATTGCGGCAGACACTCGCCCGGTTGCTCAATCGTTCAGATGGATTCAAGTGCATAAGCCAGTATGAGACAGCCGAGGATGCCCTTAAAGGTTTGCCTCAAGACAAACCGGAGGTGGTGCTTATGGACATCAATTTGCCGGGCATGAACGGCGTTGAATGCGTGCGGCGCCTCAAATCCATTCTGCCGCAAACACAGGTTATAATGCTGACGGTCTATGAGGATACCGACAACATTTTCAATGCCCTGGCGGCAGGCGCCACAGGTTATTTGTTGAAACGAACATCGCGAGATGAATTGCTCGGTGCAATTCGCGAGGTGCAGCAAGGCGGCTCGCCAATGACGGCTCATATTGCGCGGAAAGTGGTGCAGTCGTTTCAAAAGCCCGTTACTTCCGCCAACCCTTCGGAGAATTTGACCAATCGCGAGCAGGAGGTGCTTGATTATTTGAGCAAGGGTCTGCTTTACAAGGAAATCGCCGACAAAATGGGCGTGAGCTACGAAACGGTTCATACCTATATCCGCCGCATCTACGAAAAGCTTCAAGTCCGCACGCGGACCGAGGCAGTTGCGAAATATTTGAAGGGCTGAATTCCCCGATAAGCCTGCCACAAGCCTTGTCACCAGAATTGGTGACTAGCCGGAAAAATGCAGGGGAGTATATTTGCACCAGATTTGGTTGGCGTAAAAGTGCAGTTGTCCGTGTGAATCGCGTAAGTCTGCAGCGCGGCGCCTGCCAGAAGGGGAATGCGGGGAGCGGCAAAAAGGTTTTTGTCGAAAGTTGTTCTGAGTGTGTGGAAAAGCCGGGCGAAAGCCCGGTTTTTCTGCTTTTAATAGCGTTTCTTGAATTTGGTGGAGGCAGGCACGGGCGGTGGCTGGGGCGGATGCCCCTGAGGCTTTAACGCGCCAAGTTTTTGCCAGCCTTCAGCGCCCTCTTCCTGAATGGGCGTTTGCTCATCAATCCGGTTATCCATCAACCAGAGTTGCACCGTCTTGCCCGGGACTGGACCGTAAATTTTATTGTCAGTGCCAATCAGGCGGTAGCGTTTGCTGGGATCAATCCGGCGCGCCAAAGCTGCTGTATCACTTGCGGCGGCCTCGGATGTTGTTTGTGATTCGGTCCGCGCAGCCGGTTCTGTTTGTGAAATGCCGGATATATCCTGTGTTCTGGTTTGGCCTATTTTTTCCTCCTGCCGCTCTGCGCCGACAGGCTCCCTTGTTGGGGTTGTGGAATTAACCAACGGATTGACTTTTGTAGCCGATGAACCTATTTCAGTTGTTGGCATTCCAAGCTCCGCAGATTTGAATTCCGGCAATGACTCGGTCATATCGGGCATGACATCCGGCTTTTTGATTGCAGAAGTGAATTTGGAGGCAACTGTCTCAAGCGACTGGTATCCATTGACGAGCCATTCCAGCCTGCCGTTGTTTGTATCCATCAACAGACCATGCACTGGAATTGCGGGGCCGATCAGCGGGCTGCTTCGGAGCAAATCAACTGCTTTGAGAACATTTTGCCTTTCACTGGCAAAAAGCCCGAAGTATTCAACCAGGTTCTCCGGAAGGGCAGCCCTTTGAACTCCGAAGTTTTTCATTGCATCGGTGAGCTGCAACATGGTCGTTTTGCCGACCAGACAATCAGTGTGGCCCATGACGGCAATTTCCCTGGCGCCTTTGACAAAACATGCCATCGCAATGGAACGCACTGTGCTGCTTACCGGGCCGGTGATTATGTTGCCGGCGTTTCTCAGCCAGACGAATTTCTCTTCAGGCAAGCCGAACATGCCTGGTACCCATCGAGTCAGGCGGGGATCAATGCAAGTCAATACAACAACTGGCAACGCGGTTTCGTGCTCTTTCCACGCCAATTCGGCCTGCTCGCTCTGTCCAGCGGCCCTCCGGTTGGCGTCCAAAATTGCTTCAAAAAGTTTCATCGTTCGTCACCACGAGTTGGGGCGCTGTCCGTCTGGCTTTTGCATTCATGGAGCGTTGCCTTGCCCATGCAGGCAAAATTTCACGTTTTCGGCGCCTCTTTTTCCATGGCTTTCTTGAGCGCTGGCACTTGTTCGAGAAGTTTCTCAAACTTGATGCCAGTCAGGCTTTCCAGCACCGGCGGCAATTGCGCCACGATTTGTGCCACGTCGCCTGTCAGCTTGCTTGCCCCGCCGCCGGGGCCGTTCCCGGAATTGATGATGACAATCTTTTCGGTCTTAGAAAGCGGCTCGCTGATGCGCGCAGCAACTTCAGGAAGCACCTTGACCATCATCTCGATTACCGCAGCCTCATTGTACTGCTTGAAGGCCTCGGCCTTGAGCCGCATGGCCTCGGCTTGCGCGCGCCCTTGTGCTTCGATTACGGCTGCCTCGGCCAGACCGCGTGCCCGTTGTGCCTCGGCTTCCGCCAGACCAGTTGCCTTGGTTACTTCGGCAGCCGCAAGACCTTGCGCCTTGCTGGCCTCAGCATTGGCAATGCCTGTTGCCTTGGTGACTTCAGCGGCGGCAAATCCCGTTGTCTTGGTTGCGTTGGCGGCGCCAGCAGCTTCAGTTTCGAGCTGGTATTTCTTCGCGTTTGCCAGCGTTTCGACCTTGTAACGTTCAGCGTCCGCCGGCTTTTGAACATTGGCCTGTAATTCGCGCTCCTTGCGGCGGATTTCCTGCTCTTGCAGTTCGATTTGCTTTTGTTTCTCGATGATGCTTACTTGCACTTCCTCGGCTTTCACCAACTGGCCGGTCTTGTACTTCTGCAAATCATAGGCTAAATCGGCCTCTGCTTTCTTTTGGTTGACCGCCGCTTGATAAGCCGCCACGTTCATCGCGTAGTCGCGTTGTGCCTCGGCGATTTTTGTATCTGCAGCAAACTTGGCTTCCTGGCCGGCTTGTTGCGCCTGTGAAGATTTTATCATCGCATCGCGATCGGCCTCGGCCTGTGCAATTTGAGCGTCGCGCTTGACTTGTGCGATTCGCGGCTTGCCCAGGGCTTCGAGATACCCCTGGTTGTCGCGAATGTCACGAATGGTGAAGCTGACAATTGCCAGTCCCATATTGGCCATGTCACCGGCCGCAACTTCCTGTACTTTGGCGGCGAAAGCATCGCGGTTCTGGTAAATTTCCTCGACTGTCAATGTGCCCAGGATGGCTCGCAGGTGACCTTCCAGCGTTTGGGTGGCCACATTTTTGATTTCCTCGGTTGTCTTGCTCAGAAATTGCTCGGCTGCAGTGGCGATGGAAATATCGTCGCCTTTGATTTTAATCTGCGCCACGCCGTCCACACGCACGGGCACGCCGCGGCTGGTATAAACCTCCGGGGTTTGCACGTCTATGGTGAGCAGCTCCAAAGAGAGAAAATCAACCTTTTCGAGAATCGGCCAGACGAATGTACCGCCACCCTTTTTGAGGCGGAATCCGCGTTCACGTACCTGGCCGTCAACATCCACGTACTTGTGGCGGCGTCCTGAAGCCACCAACACTTGATTTGGCCCGACTTTGGTGTAACGGCTGAGGACGGTGGCGATGATGATGAGTGTTGTCAACGCCACCACCACGGCTACGACGATAACCCATACTTCAACTGCGGCCAGCATGGGGATTAGCATTGGATTCATATTGGCTTTGTTTGTTGGTTTGGTTAGTTGATTTCTTCAACGTAAAATTGTGAGCCGACAATCCGGACTACACGCACGGCCCGGCCATTTGGCACCGCCCGGTTATTGATCTCACGGGCTGGCGCGGTGTAGCGCGTTCCAGCCTGAACATAAGCAATTTCGCCGACTGCATTTTCGGGTATCGGCGTAATAACTGTTGCCTCCATTCCGACAACAGTTGCCACTTTGGACTCGCTGGAAGATTCGGTCTTTCCAATTAAAAACCGCAGGAAGAACAAAACACCGCTGGCAATTATAACGGCACCAACCAGCGAAATAGGCGCGCTAATCCAGGGTGATTCCGTGGCTTTGAACTGGGTGCAAATTACCCCAAGCCCGCCAAATGAAGTCAAAAAAGCCGCTATAATTGCGGGACTGAATGCTGACATGCCTGGTGAATCACTTCCATCAGCGCCTGCCACTGCCTCACCACCGCTGCCAGTCACATGCCCGTCAGCGCCAAAAATATGTCCAGCAAGCGCACATCCAATTACGAATACCGCCCCAACTACCAGACAAAACAGATAGATATAAAAGGCGATCATGGTCACGATGCTCTCATTGCACGTATCATGACGACTTAACGGCGCTCATGCAAGTGTTAAAACTGATTTCATGGAAAATTTTACAAGTGATTTCAGAACTTGCACAAGGAGACAAGACTCATTAGACAAATCAGGCGCGCGTGCGGGCACATTGCACAGCGTCGCGTTAAGAACTTGCCGAAATGTTCTGTTTAATCTTCCTGGCGGATGCGGAAATATTTATCTGGTGTTTGCAGGTTGATATTGGTTGAAAAGCTCAATGAATTGCCAGTAGCTTGCAGCGGAGGACTCAACACCTGCCAGTTCCCAACCGGTTCCATTATCGAGTCTCCCGACAAAACACGGTAGGTCTTGCCAGGAAACGCCGCCCACCTGATCTCAACTTGATTGCCCTGCATGACTATCTTCACATTCTCAGGCGGTGGCACCACCACCACGCTCACCCATTGCGTAGCGCTCAACGCCGGAATCCCGTTGTCCGTGGCTACAATTCCTATCAGATTCGTCCCTGCCTGCCACCTCTCCGGCCGCCAGCTCAATAACCCGCTACCGCTATTCATCACCACCCCGGATGGCGCTCCTGCCGCCAGTCCGTAGCTTATCGCATTGGCCGGTATGTCCGGGTCTGTTGCCCGCGCTGTCCAGTTCAACATTCCACCAACATTCACCATCAGGTTCGTTGCCTCTCCAAAAACCGGCGGCCGGTTGCTTTCCAATACGTCCACCACAAACGTCCGCTCCATGCTCAAAAACGGCTCCGCCGTCTGCGCTGCTATCACCGTCAAATTGTACCGCCCAGGCCCTTGTGCCTCATCAGGAACCCATACCAATAACCCGCTCTCACCATCCAAACTCACTCCCACAGGCGCACCAGGTGCCAAATACAACGAAAACGGCACCGGCGGCTGGTTGGTGTCATGAGCTTCAATCGCCAGCACCAACATGTTGCCTTCCACAACATTGGTGTCCGCTATCGGCGCCAACTCCGGCGGCCCCATGTTCGTCACCACCACTCCACCACCATTGCGCCTCCCAGGCGTGGCTTCAGCCATAAATATTATCGTCCCTGAACCGTCCGGCATCCGACCCTGTGATACATCGTTCGTCTGTGGCCCAAATGTCACCGCATCCACTACCACACCATCCGGCCCATACAGCCCGATAGCCTCTCCCCCCCGGTTAAGTTGAAAGTTTACATGCAACACAGGGGAATTTGACACGTTCATATCTGGCCGGTTGTCTGCCCACACCAACAAGTACCCACCGGCGGGTATCACGTAGCCTTCTGGTATCCGGAACTGGAACGGATCCCCAAGGTCGTCCGTCAAATAATACCCCGCCAGGTTCGCTGGCTGCGAACCGGCATTGTACAACTCAAACCAGTCCTCAAACAACCCGTTCTCATCCTGTATCGTCCGGGTGTTCGATGCCATCCATTCGTTGATATACACCCGTATCGGCGCCAATGCAGGATTGTTAGATGCACCGGGCGTAGCAAAGTAAAATTCCTGCCGGTAAAACGGCTGCCCGTCCGGTGCATCCCCATAGCTGACATTGGCTGAAAGATTGCTGTAGTTCAGATAGTCCATCAACAACAACTTCCCATCCAGCCGCGCCGACAACGCCACCTTCCCGGAACCTTCCCCAAGCCGGAAACTGGTGTGCAAATACCCATTCCCACTCTGCTCAGGCTGCCCGTCGGCCCACACTACCAGATATTGTCCAGGCCCGATAACCGCATCGTCCGGAAACGCCCATTGCGTCAAATTCGTGTAGCTGTCGGCCAAAAACCAGTTGCTCAAACTCACCGGCTGGCTGCCGGAATTATACAGCTCTATCCACGGCTCCCGCTCACCATAATTGTCGGTCAACCCACCGGTGTTCTGCGCCAATACTTCATTCAACCATACCGGCGGCAACTCAGGCAATGTGCGCGCCGTCGAATTGTTCGTCCCAGGTGTATAGGGCGGCGAAGGCGCCACTGAAAAGTTAGGCGTGAAACTGCTGCTGCGTGTTCGTATCACCAGGTTGCTCAATGACACCGGCAAATACCAGAAACTCAATGTGAACATGTTCGACACCGAAAAGGCCGTGTTCGTCTGGTTTATCGAGGTGCCATAGGATGAGCCTGAGCTGCTGGCACGAAGCAACAAACACGAGTTGCCTGAATGTTTGACGTTGGTAACTATCATCGAGTTGGTAAGATTGCTGCCCACAAACCAACTTCCAGCCAGTGGTGATTCAAAATCCCCGTTGGTTATTACATTTACTCCAACTTCAGCGTTTGTGCCCTCTACAACAACCAAATCGTCTATGTAAACATCACCGGGCCCCTGCGGAATAATCATCAAAATCGACGGGCTAATGACGGTGTTTGTGCCGGTAAACGTCGCGTATCGCCACCCCTGTTCCTCCTTCCAGTTGGCCACACGGCTGTTGTCCCGGTTGACGTCAATCAATTGAAGCGAAGCCCCCCTGACCATTGGCGCTTTGCGGCCAGGGTTCATTCGATTCATACCGAACTCTATCCACAACCTCCTCCCCCCCTGCAACCGGCCTGAACAATGTGAGCGTCTCCCCATCCGGATCAAGGTTGCCGGGGAATACGTCCACAATACGGGTTGCAGCAAGGGCGCCGTAGGCGCTTGAAAAAGCCGCGCGATCCTTGACCAGCAAAATGTATGAGCGCGGGGCAAGCAGCGTTCCGACCGGGAATGTGTAGCCCAGGCCGTTGATGCGCCAGTTCGACAGGTCAAAAGTGAAGTTGGTTGAAACGTTGAACAGCTCGACAAAATGCGCGTTTGAAACCGCCGGCTTGTACATGATCTCGCTGAAAACAACATTGCCTTGAGGCGGGGCAACCTGTCCGGTGAAGTTGACTGTGTAATTTACTGTTGCACCGGGTACCGGCGCGCCCTTTGTATCCAGGCCTTGAATGACAAAAACATTGTTGGAATCGCCAACTGCAAGGCGCAACGACCAGACAGTAGCCGAAGTCCATGTGATTGGATAAATCGCTCCGTTGACAGAAATCTGGTCAATGGAAAGCGGTGCGGAGCCGGATATGACAACGTAATTGGTGCTGGTCGAAAGCGGGTTGTTCCCGGAGACCGTGAGCGTTGACGGGACTGTCCCAATAAGTCCCTGCATTGTGCTGCGCTTGCTGGCGATCGCAGATTTGATAGTGGCGGTATCGTCTGTTGCGGAAATGTTGTTTAACCTGAGGGCGTTGAACCTGGCATCAATAACTGGCTCAATGTTCTGGCTTGCTAGCGGCCCGTTAATGGCCTGTTGCAGCACACGCCAGTAGATACGTTGGAAGGCTGGAGTTGTAAAGAATCGGCCTGCCAGCACCGGGTCGGCAACTTCTGTAGGGGGCCATGTTGTGGCATCAAAGAAATCAAGATCCCAAGTCATGAGCTGCCATTTGCCATTTTCCGGTTTGTAAGCATACATGTTTTTACCGCGGCGGAATCCGTAACTATCCCAGTTCCCACTTATACGCTCACCAACAAAAATCCGCATCCATTCCTCAATATCCACCAGTTGCGACATTCTTGACACATACAAAGTGGCATCGGATGTGTTGGCTGCATCCACGAGGTCGAAAAGATTTTGATAATTATTGCCATTGCCATGCAGTGAGCGCTTGCGCCAATGCCAGCGGTAGCGTGCCGTTTTCTTTACACCACCGGTTGTGGTGAAAACCTCCAAGGTTGCTGCCGGATCGCCATTGTCGCGCGTGAAGCTCTGGTAAATCCCGTCATCATAGAATTCAAATCCGTCATCCAGCTTATGCAAATCCCCATTGGAATCATTCGGAACCCATGCCTCGAGAAAATCGCCCTCCGGTTTTTGTGCATCTTCATAAATCAATCCCCGCCTGTTGCCGTTGACGAATAAGTTTACAAAATTCCGGCGGTTGAATGGAGCGCCCATTTGTCCGATTATATGGCAAAAAATTTGCTCGCGGATTGCTGAATTGTCACGCGGGATATAATCCAAATCCAGGCCAGATACTCCAAGGAACAAATCATCGCGGTTGAAATCAACCGTATATCCGCAGAGATTGCCTATGGGTGAATTATAACCCGAAGAGATGAACGGGCTTCCTTTGTAGCCTGCCTTGGCGTTGTAAATGATGCGCTGGTCATTATACACAAACGTAACATCAAGCTTGTTGTTGCTTAATTTGGGACGGCTTGCCCATCGGTTAAGTGTGGCTTGAGTCATCCAGATGCGATAGGTTTGGATACTGCCAGTTGGCTGTGTTTCACCAAATCGAATCAGACATTCATCGGCGGTAGCGTTTTTGGGGAAAAGCGTTGCAGCCGAGCCGGCTTGGTCACGGGCCTCAAGATAAAACGCAATTAATGTTCCCGAAGCCTGACCCGGAATGGTGGCGCTGTAAATGCCGTCATTGGCAAAAGCATCGCCGCCATTGCCGTCGTCAGTCATGTTTAGCGGCGTGTAAGAAGTTGATGGGTCAACTCTGTAGTACAAACGAAACGACGATATACCATCCGGGTCGTGCACCCTCGCTGTTACCACTACCGATTGATTTGCCTGGGGCAGCACAGGATTGTGAGTTACTTCATAAATGGCCGGAGGAGCATTATTTACTGCCCGGCTGTTACGCGCTCCAGGTGTCCCAAGATTTGGAGGCACAATCATGGTTCCGGGCGCTTCGAGCCAATTGCCGTGGAGGCGCAAGAGCAACTCTGGATAACCAGCCAGCCAGCGTACCCTTGCGCGGAGCGTGGCGGTGCCGCTTGTGCCCAGGGAAGACGAAAGCGGGGCGCGGATTTTATTCGCGCCGTTATCCCCGCGCCCTGAGGCGCGCACGCGCAAACTGCGGCTGCTGTTGTCGCCCTCGGTTGTTTCCCACGTGCTTATCTCATGAGTTCCCTCTGCATACCATCCGTTGGTGGTTGACTCGAAGGTGCCGTTGGGTATCACGTTCACGCCGCTGGTATTGAGCACCTCCACGTTATCTAGAAGGAATTCGCCCTCTTCCTCCAGCAGCACGTGCAGTGCATCTGCTGCAACTCCGCTAACCCCGTTGTCCAACGTGCCGGTCAGTTGAACAGTAGTCCATGGCGCCTTGCGGGTTTCATCGCTGTCGGCCCAGTTGTCCGCCAAACGGTGGTTGGAGCGCGGATTAATCAGTTCCAGGCTGCTGCCGCCACCGTGCGACCATTTGCCCCAGCGCCCGCCCGTTCGATAGGTTACTTCATCCACAACCACATTATTGTAGTTCGTCACCACCACGCCGAGATTGTTGGTGTGTATGGCAACATCCGGTTTTGCAAGTGCCAGCCGTTCGCCTCTGTCGGCCAGGGTGCCGCCAAAATTGCCATACGTAATGGCCGGGTCCAAATTGGTGTAAAGGCTCAGCAGTGTGGTCCTATTTTTGGCAACCACAACATAGCCGTCGGGTTGAATCACGGCGTTTGTGGGGAATGTGAAATTTATGCCGGCAACAAACTTCCAGCCGCCAAGATTTATTGCATTGGTACCCTTGTTGTACAATTCAACATATTCGGCATCTGTATCCCCCGAAAGAGGCAGGTACATGATTTCATTGATAACAACATCATCTATCAGTATGTCGCTGTTGGCGGCGCCGGGTGTTGACTGTTTCATCCGGTAGAATTCCCGGGCGCCATCCGGATAGCGCCCCATGGAAACGTTTTCTTCCTGGGCGTCGTACCTGACGGCGTCGAGGACGGAACTCAAGTCTGGTGACCACAAGTATATGGTTTCGCCGCTTGTGTTCAGTGCAAAGCCCATCTGACTTTCAGTGAATGCAACAAATCCACGGGCCGGGATGATTGTGCCGGGTGGTATCACAAACAGGTTCGACCTTGAAGCTGAGTCAGACAACACACAACCCGAGATATCCACTGGCTGGTTGGCGTGGTTGTATAGTTCGATGAATTCTTCCGTCGGCAGATGCGCATGAGCCAGAAATTCGTTTATCACAACATTATTAAGCGGCCCGATGCTGAATCCATCCATGCGGCCTGGAGAACCGCCGACTTTATCGCTTCGTTGCCATGCAGCCGGCTCGTTTTCTCCCATGGACGGCCGTGCCAGGACGATTGAATGACCGCTGCCATCGGCCCCTTCCGGCCAGGGTTTGCGGTCACTGTATTCAATTTCCAGCAGAACTGCATCAGAGGCATTGCGCAGGCGCAAAAGGCCGTTTTTGGCGGGCAGACCATTGGTTTCCGCGCCTGTCCATGGTCCGAAGACGTTGGTGATTCCATAGGTGCTGCGAACTACTGCGGGATTGCGGGCCACTACTACAAAAGCGCCTTCTGCCAAACGTGTTCCTGCCGGAAATACGTAATCAATGGAGCCTGAAATTCGGTAGCCGCCGATGTCTTCGTAGAATGGATTTGAATTGTAGATTTCAATAAACTCGGTGCTGTTTGAATAACCCGGATTGCCTGCAGGGTTGTAGAGAATTTCGCTGATGACGAGGCCGGTCCTGCGCGAGCACATTCCCGGCCTTTCACGCCGCAAGACAGGTGAGGGGACAACCGTGCCAACTGCAGTTTGCAAATCTCTGAATTGTGCAGCGGAGGCCTGGGTGCTGTTGCGGCTGGAGGCTGCAATACCAAAGTAAATTGTTCCCGGCATGGCAAGCGTGCTGGAGCCAAGCAATGTCCAGTTTTGGCCATCGCCGCTGGCATATCCTGAAAAGACATTTCCCACTCGTTGCAGCCGCAGCCATGTATATGGGTAATTTACCGGATAACTGCCAGCGACATTGACGTTTGCGCCAGCCGAATCGCGCCATGAGTAAAAGCAGCCGGATATTCCGGGGGTGGCAAGAGATGCTGCAAACCTGCTGTTTGCGGCCAATGTTTCGCGCGCCATAAGGCCGGCTTTGACCCAGGCGTCGGCTCCATCGAGCGCAGCAAGCCGGACTGCCATGTCAAAATCTCCGGTGCGCATTTGGTAATCGAAAAAGAACTGGTCTGAAGTGCCGCCGATATCGGAACCGACTGCTGCCATGTTATAACCCGTGCCGCCCGGGGCAACTTGGACTGAGCCTGGTGTGCCTGGATTTCCAATGTCTATTGGTGTAAAACCAACAGCCATGAATGAAGCCTGGCTGTTGCTGGCGATTAGATTTCCGGCGGATGCCTGGTCGCGGATGCCGTTCACCGTCAACACGTAGGCGGCATTTTCAGTCAATTGGCTCACGCTCAAAATCACGTTGCTTTGAGAGCTGTCTGGGACAGCGTTTGAAATTGTCACCGTCCCGGCCACGCCAGTGATAGAATAAAACGAGATGTTTGTGGCGGTGACCTGGGATATTCGCTCTGAGAATGAGACCAGAACTTGATTCAGGCCGAGAGCCATTGCCCCCAAAAGGACCGGGGGATTGGTGTCAGGCAGAACTGTCAGTGTGGCTACTCTGCTTGTAACTGTGTAGGCCACATTGCTGACCATATTGGATGCGATTACAAAAAATTCGGCGCCGTTGTCGCTTAGGGCCGCTGCCTGGATGGAATAAGCTGCATTGGTGGCGTTTGTGAGTAGCAGGCCGTTGCGGAACCACTGGTAAACCGGAACAGGGTTGCCTGTGGCGTTAACTGTGAAGGTTGCTGGCTGCAGTTCGCTTACAACCAAGTCTTGCGGCTGGTTCGTAATGGTGACAGGAACCTGGATGGCGCTGGTGACGTTCACGGTAAAGTTATCGAATTGGCATGCAGTATCCGGAGTGCCGGAGCCATTGTCATCAGCCCAAACAATGTACAAATGCGCGCCATTTGGCCATGGGATATTGAGTGTTGCGTTGAGCCTGCCAACTCCACCGGAGGAAAATGCCGGAATTACTGTCCAGCTATTGACGTCCCCGCTGAGGCTGTAATAGGCACGCACCCCAATGATTTCTTCTGTCACTGGAACAGTCGTCGTAAAGTCGTAACTAATTGTAATGGAGGCGGCGCTGTTTCCGGTGGAATTTTGAAGGTCAACCATGAGAAGCGTGGCCCTGACGCCAGTAGGCCGTGTTTGTATGTACTGGCCGCTCGAACTCCATGTTGCAGAACCGGTTGCAGCCGGTGGATTGCCGGCATCTGAGACTATTTGTCCATTGATGATGCTTGCGCTTATGGTTTGAACCGCGGCATCCAATTGGTCTGCAGTGCTTACATCGCCGGAACCGCCAGCGATGGCATAAGTCGCCCATCCATCGGAAACAAGCGGCACAGAGCCAAAGTTCACAGAAACGGTTCCACTGGGGCCTATTGGCAGGGCAGCAATGGCGTTGTGTAACACGCAAACAAAACAAACCGTCAATCCAATGAGTTGTTTTCTCATAGCAAATTTTCCTACCGCGTTAGGCGGCATACTGTTGGGTCAACTTTGTTCGTGGTTAAAAATGTCACATTCCTGTAACAAATACAAATCAAAATTTAACCGGTGATGCCATGGGATAATTGGATGCAATTTGCAGGCTGGATTTGGAGGCGCGGCAATTGTGAATTTGGAGGTGCGCAATTTGTGCAGATGTCTTTTACATTTTACCGTTCAACGATAATTAAAAGCCGGGTTTTTTTGAGGTTAATCGGCGGGTTTGAGCAGCAGATAGTCCAAGCCGAACATGTAGGCTTTAATAGCCTTTTCGTTGGCCCCAACAACCGTTGCCGAGAATTCATTGTCGCCTGCTTTCAGCTCAAAAACCCCAAGTTCAATTTCCTTGGTAGGCTTTACTTCGGGGTTGTAGAAGTCAATGGGGTCGCCGGTTTTCTGGCCATTTATCGCCAGTTGATGGATGCCGTAGTCGCGTGCTCGGAGGAAACGGCCAAAGACGCGATATTTTCCGGCTTTGGCAACCGGAAAGGCCACCGTTAGTGTGTCGCCAGGCTTCATCCCTGCGTGCCACCATAGATGACGGCCTCCGCTGATTCCATCCCAGTCCTGTGGTTCAGCCTTGCCTGTGACTTTGATGATTTGCAGTGATTCGCCCTCGATGGCGCCGGCTACCCGTGGCACGACATAGACCGGCATTGGCCGGACTACAGCCAATTCGGGTGTGATTGGGGCAAAACTGCTTTTGCCGCCCGGCTTTGAGTACCAGTAGGCAGTAACAGCCATGTTGACCTTGCACTTGTCGTTCCAGTGCCAAAGTTCCATGTCAAACTTGAAATTGCGCTGGAATGGAATTCTGTCGAGGATGTGAAAACGATTGACGCTTGTGCGCCCGTAATTGCCGGGGCCGTCACATCGTGACTGGGAATGATAAGCATGCGTGAAAAGCTGAGGCCAGCACCAAGCGTACCCATAATAATCTTCAGTGCCGGTGCCGAAGTGACTGGGGAACGTCTCGCCGTCCACGTAGATTTTTTCGTCGCCTTCGCCCCACCAATCTTTGACCGGATTATCAATTGCAAACGATACGCCGGCAAAGACGCCCTGGCCGGATGCGGTCAGATAATTCCAGTCCATCATGGGACGGGTGGGGACATCAAACTGTGCGCGCCAGCCGGCATGAAAATGCATGGAGTTATCGTTCCATGCATAATCTGAAACCGTAATTTCACTTTCCAGTGAAATTTCTTCCTTGGTCAGGTTTTCCAGTTCAATGAGCGCCGAATTGCGGAAAGGCATGACCCAGTTGCAATACATTTCGCCACTGCTGGCCATGCCCAAAGGCAGCGAACTAAAAGGATTTATGCCAGGCGCACTTCCAAAGAAGTCGCCAAAAGGCGTTTCAACGGTTTTTTCACCGTCGAATGTTATCCGCATGACCAAGCCGCGAAGGGCGGCATCCCGGTCTTTGGCTGTTACACGGGCTATCGCGCGAGTAAATGCCTTGGGTCCTTCAAATTCGGCCGAAACCGATTGACCGGGTTCCAAAGTTACATCGCGGCGTAGAACTTCGCCTTTCAAGTCCTGTGCATCGCCTTTTGGCGAGCTTAATCTTTGTATTACACCCTGCAATTTTGATGCGAGGGTCTTGAGCATTTCAGGTTGGAAAGTTTCCACTGCAGTGCCGGCTGCGTAAGTCCGGTAATTGACGTGATAGTAAAAGCCGCCCTTGTCGCTGGTGACTTTACAATGCCTGGCATAGGGGATTGGAAAATAGAGGTTCCAGCCTTTGGAATATTCTCCGGCTATGGGTCTCGGCAGACCAGGATATTTGCCGCCCAACAGCTCGGACATTGGCGCTTCGATGGCCGGCTTTTCGGCGCCGTCAAGATAGATGCGCAGAGTTCCGGCCGGATTTGCTGACCAGATGCGTACAATTGCTCCGGGGCCGTCGGCATCCATCATTACGTGCTCCTGCCGGCCTTGATTTTGCTCAACACGCAGATATTGCCCGCAGTCGTTGTTGGCAAACCAGTCCTTTTCAGGTGAAACCGATTTGCGGTCATAAGATGAAAACTGCTTGCATGTGTAATATGGGGAGGGGAAGCGGGTCATCCCGGCCAAATCTATCATCTCATCAAGCAATCCTGCAGTGCTAATCGCAGGAGCGCCATATACCACAATCCCTGAGCAGAACATCAGAAGAAGACAGGGCAGGGAAATGGACGAAGTTGAAACCGGATGTGCCATCCTATGCGGTTGAATTGCTTTCATGGGCATTATTAGTGCACCATTTGAATGTCCAAGTCAAGGCGTGGCGACTGAGTTTTTAATTGAGCAAGAATCAAGAAGCTGGTTGCCGGCCAAATCTGCGCTTGGAAAAAGGGAATCGCAGCAGTAAAATGTCCAAATTGTTTTAAGGAGCTATTTGTCGCCATGGCAAAGGAATTCATCCGGATTGGCGGAGCGCGTGAGCACAACCTGAAAAACCTCACGCTGAACATTCCGCGCGACAAACTGGTGGTCATCACCGGTTTGAGCGGTTCGGGCAAGTCCTCCCTTGCATTTGACACCCTGTATGCCGAGGGTCAGCGCAAATACGTTGAATCGCTTTCAACTTATGCACGGCAATTTCTCGATCAGTTGCAAAAGCCGGATGTGGATTACATCGAGGGCCTTTCACCGGCCATAGCCATAGAGCAACAGAGCGCTGGCGCAAACCCTCGTTCAATCATCGCAACCACAACCGAGATTTACGATTATTTGCGGCTGCTTTATGCGCATGTTGGCCAGCAATATTGCCCTGATACAGGTGTGCCAATTGTTCCGCAAACCGCAACTGAGATAGTGGACAAAATCATGTCTCTGCCGCAACGCACCCGCCTTATGATTTTGGCGCCGGTTGTGCGTGACCAAAAGGGGGAATTCCGCGATGTCATTGAACGGCTCGCGCGCGAAGGATTCGTTCGCGCAAGGGTTGACGGTGAATTGGTTGAACTGGCGGCAAATGTGCGAGTCAAACTTGACCCAAAGATGCGCCACTCGATCGACGTGGTTGTGGACAGGCTGGTTATAGACGAAAAAGTGCGTGTCCGCCTGAGTGACTCGGTGGAAACCGCGCTGAAATGGGGCAATGGCACGCTTCTGGTTTTGCATCAACCTCCAAGCCAACCGGCCGGTGAAACCATTTCCGGCGGCAGTGGATTGGTGGGATGGCAGGAAACGCTGCATTCAACACGCGCCTACAGCCCGGCCACGGGCCGGAGTTTTGACCGGGTTACACCCAAGCATTTCTCGTTCAACGCTCCACAAGGCGCATGTCCGGTTTGTCATGGTCTGGGGCAAAAGATGGTTTTCGACGAGGCTCTGGTTGTGCCGGACCCTGAAAAATCGCTGGAGCAGGGCGCAATACTGCCATGGCGGCGGGGCGGCAAGCGGATGATAACATACTACAAGGCGATGCTCAGGGCATTGGCAGCGCATTTTGGCCAGAGCCTTGAAACACCGTGGAAAAATTTGCCTGAAGACTTTCGCCATGCGCTTTTGCACGGCACTGGTGACACCCAGATTGAGTTCAGCTTCTGGCGCGCAGGCAAATTGAGCCGGATTTCACGGCCATTTGAAGGGGTGCTGCCGAATCTGGAGCGACTGTACCAGGAGACTGAAAGCGAGTTCACCCGCAACCGGCTGAAGGCGTTCATGGCTCCGCAGTTTTGCGATGCCTGCCAGGGGAAGCGTTTGAAGCCGGAAATACTTGCCGTGAGACTTGGCGACGAGAAACTGGCGCGGCGATTCAAATCTGCGCAAAAGGACGGGAAAAATTCCGGGCCGAACCTCCCCGGACTTTCGATCATGGATGTATGCGCGCTGACTGTCGAGCAGGCGGATGATTTTCTGGCAAGTCTGGAGCTTACGGATTTTCAGCGGCAAATTGCCGCCGAGATAATCAAGGAGATTCGCGCGCGGCTTGGCTTTCTCAAGAATGTAGGTTTGGGTTATTTAACCTTGGACCGCGAAAGCGGCACCTTGAGCGGCGGAGAAGCTCAGCGAATCCGATTGGCAACGCAAATTGGCGCCGGGCTTGTCGGTGTGTTGTACATCCTGGATGAGCCAAGCATCGGCTTGCACCAGCGCGATAATGATCGTCTGTTGAAAACTCTTGAGGGACTGCGGGATTTGGGGAACTCCGTTTTGGTGGTTGAGCATGATGAAGACACAATCCGACGCGCCGATTACATAGTTGACCTTGGCCCGGGAGCAGGCGTGCGGGGCGGCGAAGTGGTTGCCGCAGGCACATTGGCGGACATAATGGCCGCGCCGCGCTCGCTTACCGGCCGGTATCTTAAAGGAGAGCTAAGCATTCCGGTTCCGCGGCATCGCATCAAGCCATCCCCGGAAAGGGGCTGGATAGAAATTCTGGGCGCAAGCGCCAACAACTTGAAGAATATTGATGTGCGCATTCCACTTGGCACGTTGACATGCGTCACCGGCGTAAGCGGCTCTGGAAAAAGCACGTTGGTGGATGATATTTTGCGAAAAGCATTGTTTCGCCAGTGGTACGGCGCGAAGGAGCGGCCGGGCGCTCATCGCGCCATCCTCGGTTTGGATAACATTGAAAAAGTGGTGATGATTGACCAGTCGCCCATTGGGCGCACACCCAGAAGCAATCCCGCCACTTACACCGGAATTTTTAATCATATCCGTGAACTTTTTGCACGACTGCCTTCCGCGAAGGTGCGCGGTTACGATGCCGGCCGGTTCAGTTTTAATCTTAGGGGCGGGCGTTGCGAAAAGTGCCAGGGCGATGGCCTGATACGAATCGAGATGCATTTTTTGCCCCCGGTTTACGTCACGTGCGAAGGATGCGGCGGGCGGCGATACAACCGCGAAACTTTGGAAATTACGTACAAGGGTTTGAACATAGCCGATGTGTTGAATCTGACGGTTGATGAGGCCGTCAACTTTTTCCGGGCGATCCCGCAAATTCACGAAATCTGCATGACTCTGGCGGAAGTCGGGCTTGGGTATTTGACACTTGGACAGCCGGCCACGACGCTGAGCGGGGGCGAGGCGCAGCGTTTGAAGCTTGCCGCCGAGTTGAGCCGCAAACAAACTGGACGGACGTTGTACATACTTGATGAACCCACCACAGGTCTGCATTTCCATGATGTGGCAAAATTGCTTGAGGTGCTGTTCAAACTTCGTGCGCCCGGCAACACTTTGCTTGTCATTGAACACAACATGGATGTGATAAAAACCGCTGATTGGATAATTGATTTGGGGCCGGAGGGCGGAGAAAACGGCGGCCGGATTGTGGCGGAAGGAACGCCTGAAGATGTTGCCCGTTGTCCCGCCAGTTATACCGGACAATTTTTGAGTCGAATCCTGGCGCGCCAGCGTGCATAATCCGAACGGAATACCGGGACGCCATGAGTCCGCCAACTGTTGATTGCCATGCAGAAAGCCGAATCCGGACAACCGGATGCGGTTTGTGGCGTCTTCTGGCAATAGTGCTGATTCTGGCGGGACTGGTTTGCGGAGCATCGGCTGCGTCCAACACCGAAAGGCGCGCTTACCGCAATGCAACCACCCTGTTTCATGACGGCCTCTGGTCATTGGCGGAGCGCGAGCTGGCGGACTTTATTCGCCGTTATCCAGGCTCCGAATTCCGCAGCGAAGCATTGCTTTTGCAGGCTCAGGCGCAGTTCAAGCAGGAAAAGTTCACCGAGGCCATCGCCTTGTTGGAAAGCGGAATGGCGGGCGCAGGGGCGCTGGCTGATGAATACCACTTTTGGATTGCGGAAGCGGCGTATCAGAACAAACAGTTTGCAGCCGCAGGCGATGCCTACGCCCGGCTATTGCGTGATTTCCCACGCTCGAACCGCCGTCTCCAGGCCAGTGTTGGGGAGGCGTTTTGCCGGTTCAACCTCAAAGAATATGCGCGCGTCAAGGAGTTGTTGGCCGATCCACAGGGCGATTTTCAACGCCAAATTCGCGCCCGTCCTTCTGATGAACTTGCCGTGCGTGGCTACCTTCTGCTCGGCGAGACGTTGTTTATCACTCGTGAATATGCGGCAGCCGAGGAAGCCCTGCAGAAGCTCGCAAATGTAAAGCTGGAACCGCTTTTGGACTGGCGCCGCCAGTATTTGTTATGCCGCGTGCAAATTGCGGCGGGCAAACTCAAGGAGGCGCTCGCCGGGGCGGAGCGTTTAATGACATTGGCCGCTGAGACACGGCAAAAAGAATCTTTGACGCAGTCGGTTGAATTGCTTGGCGGAATTCACGAGCAACTGGGGCATCTGGATGAGGCCGTGGCTGTTTATGAAAAAAATCTGGCCGACCATGTGACGCCCGAACAAAGACGCCAGACACTGTTGAAAATCATACAACTGACCGTGGGCCGAAAACGGACTGCGGACGCAATCGCCAAATTGGAATCATTCATACGGCAATACCCAACTGACCCTGCATTGGACCTTGCGCATGTAACTTTGGGCGAATTGAAGCTAAATGAATACGTGGCGGTTGCATCGGCCCAGTTGCCCACCAACCCTCCGGTGCCGCCACCGCCGGTTGCCACAAATTCGTTGCTCCAGGCAGCGGCTCATTTTGATGCAGTAATAACGAACTTCACGTCAAGTCCGTACCTTGGCAAAGCGTACTTCAGCCGTGGCTGGTGCCAGTGGCTTCTGGGCAACATCGAGGCATGTCAGGGTTCGTTCCGCCAGGCCGCCGAGCGTCTTCCGTTTGGCGAAGAACAGGCTGTTGCCAGATTCAAACTTGCCGATGCACTGTACTGGGCCAGGGATTTTACCAATGCTGCCGCTCATTACAGGCGGGTGGTGGAGGATTACGCAAACTTGCCGGAAGCACGCGAGCGGCTCCTGGGACAGGCGCTTTACCAGATTTTGCGCGCTTCGATTGAAATCAATGATTTGCAAGCTGCCACGGACGCCTTTTCAAAAATCCGCGAGTGGTTTCCAGACCGATATTACAGCGAGCGCAGCATGCTGCTCTTGGGACAGGCGCTCAATCGTGTTGACCGGCCTGAAGAAGCGCGCAAAGTAATTGTAGAAATGATCAAACGCTTCCCAAATTCGAAATTGGCCGGAGAGGCCCAACTGGCTCTGGCACGTTCATTTGCCCAGGAAAAACTATGGGATGACGCCTTAAAAGCCTACGATGCCTGGGCAGCCAATGAAGCGTGGCGTCAAAACCCTCAAGCCGAATTCGACCGCGCATGGGTGGCTTATCAAGCCGGCCACGAAACAAATGCCCTTGCCATATTCACCAACTTTGTTGCCGCATTCCCGACCAATGAACTTGCCCCGCAGGCGCAGTTTTGGGTTGCCTCGCACTATTTTCGTGCAGGTGACCTGACCAATGCAGAGGCTCATTTTCAACTGCTATTTCAAAACTGGCCATCCAGCGAGCTGACATACCAGGCGCGCCTTATGGCAGGCCGCGCGGCGCTGGCCCGCCAGAGCACAAGGGATGCGACAAATTATTTTCTAACCCTCATCAATGATCCGAAATGCCCAACCAACATTGTTTGCATGGCGTGTTTTGCTTATGCTGACACATTGATTGAACTGCCCGTGACAGAGTCAACCAGGAGCGTCGAGCGCTACAACGACGCCATTGTCACGCTTAACAAAATCCCGCAGATATCCCCCACAAACCGCCTCGTGGCTGCCGCATACGGGCGCATGGGTGACTGCTACCTTCAACTGGCAGTCATTGACCCCGGATACTATACCAACGCCGCGGATGCTTACCTGAAAGCCATCAATTTGGCGGATGATGTCGCGGTGCGCAGCCAGGCTGAAATTGGACTGGGCATCGTCCGCGAAAAACAGGCACGCCTGAAAAGCGGCCCGCAGCAATCGCAACTCCTCGAAGAAGCCCTTCAAAGCTACCTGAACGTCGCTCACGGCGTCAGGCTCAAGCTCGATAAAGGCGAAAAAGCCGATCCTTTCTGGGTGAAAAAGGCCTTTTTGGCCGCAGCCAGCCTTTTGGAACAACAGGGACAATGGGATGCAGCCATTGCTCAATATAAGCGGTTGAAAGCCCAATTGCCGGCTCTGGCCGACTTTTGCGACAAACGCATCAAGTCCGCCGGAGAAAAACGCGATGGCCGCCTTCCCGTCCCTTGACATTTGATTGGGCGGGGCTAAGTTTGACTTGAAACTGAAGTAAAGATTATGAGCACAGCAGAAACGCAACCAGTGGTGGTGATAACGGAAAATGCCGCCCAACAAATTAAAAACATCCAGGCGCGCGAGCCTGATGGCGCAGGAAAAAGTTTGCGAATTTATGTTGAAGGCGGCGGGTGTTCCGGGTTACAGTATGGCATGATCTTCGATGAAAAGCGCGACGGGGATTTGACGCTGGACGCCTTCGGGCTTTCAGTTGTTGTTGATCCGGAAAGCGCAAATTTCATCCGGGGCGCTGTAATTGACTATGCCGACTCGCTTACTGGCGGGGGATTCAAGATAACGAATCCAAACGCCCGCCATAGCTGCGGCTGCGGCAAATCATTTGAGGCCTGAGTGGCGCCAGTCGCCGCTCCCAGGCAAAAAACGCCGTTCCGTGCGATGCGGAACGGCTTTTTTGTTGGCGCTTGTTTTAAGGAGGCGTGGCGGGTAGATTAGTCGCATGAAGAGCGACGTGATTCCGATAGAGATAAAGGGGCTGGTCTCCTCCGGACAGGGCTGGGCTGTGTTTGTCGGAAATGATGAGAAGGTGTTTGTCATACAGGTGGATCATGGGATGGGTCTGACAATCAAAAGGTTCATGCACAACGTCCGGAATGAGCGCCCACTGACACATGATTTGATCAACCGCATTTTCGCCGGATTCGGCATAACAGTGGAGCACGTCGTGATAACCGAGTTGAAGAGTTCGACGTATTATGCGCGGCTGGTGCTGAAGCAAAGCAACGAGCTTGGGACGAAGGTGGTGTCAATAGATTCGCGTCCCAGCGACTGCCTTGCGCTTGCAACGGCACAAAAGCGGCCGATTTACGTCACGGCTTCTTTGTTCGCAGAGGTGGAGGACATGAGCCATATACTTCAACAATTGCGGGAGTCGGGCGCTGATACCGGTATTGAACCGGAGTCGGAGTAGGTCATGGCAACCAGTGGAACCAATTGCAGGGAAGGGCTGCGTTTTTTTTGCGGGGACGATTTTACCGCCAGCCAGAAGGCGCGGGAGTTGTTCAAGAAATGGTCGAGTCCGGCGGATGGGGTGGAAACCGAGGTAATAGACGGCGCCGTTGTGAATTCGGGGGAGGCGCTTGAGGCGATTAGAAAGTTGCGCGAGGCGATTCAGACGCTGCCTTTTTTCAGTCCCCGAAAGGTGGTCTGGCTCAGGAATGTAAATTTCATGGGGACGGACCGGGTGTCAGAGAGCAAGCAGCTTTTGGAAACGATTGATGAGCTGGCACATGATTTGGTGGCGTTTGAGTGGAGCAATGTGCGCCTGATAATCAACGCCGGCAGGGTTGATCGTACTCGTTCCTTTTACAAGACACTCCAGAAGGCCGGTGTGGTCGAGTATTTCGAGGTTTTCTCGGTTAATGACAAGGATTGGGAGTTGAAGGCGGCGGAGTTTGCGCGGCGCGAGTTTGAGGTGCGGGGGAAACAGGTTGCGGAAGATGCGCTGGATGAGCTTGTGAACCGGGTGGGACCGGACATGCAACAGCTTGCGAACGAGGCGGAGAAGCTTTCGCTGTATGTGGGGGAGCGGCGAGAAATTCAATTGGAAGATGTCAAACAGATAGCGGTGCAAAATCCGCTTGCGCGCGCATTTGAGCTGGCGGATGCGCTTGGGGAGAGGCAAATGATGCGGTTGCTGCAGACGCTTAACCGTGAGCTGGAGACGCTGACATACGACAGGGAGAAGAGCGAAATAGGGCTGCTTTACGGGCTGATCAGCAAAATCCGGGCGATGATATTTGCCAAGGAAATGATGAAGGAGGGGCTGATAGGGCCAACGAAAAATTTCAACAGTTTCAAGGCACAGCTTGAGCGCGTGCCGGCCACGCTGTTTGCGGGGGACAAGCGGAATAATCCGCTGAGCATAAATCCGTATGTGTTGTTTCGCGCAGCCCAGCAGGCGGGGAATTATTCCACGGATGAACTGGTGAGGGCGATGGAAATTTTGCTGGACGCGAATCTGAAGCTCGTTTCCGGCGCACAGGACAAGGCGGCGGTGTTGCAGCAGGCGGTGATTAGAATAGCACAGCCGCCTGCACGGCAGACTGTTTAGAACCTGGAAGCCGGAGGCGCTTTCGGCACATTCGTCATCTTTATTCCTTTTTTATCCTTTTTGACCGGGCTATTATTGAGGGGCAGATGAGCGCGATGAAAAAAATGGTTTTCAACTCCATCGAGGAAGCCCTGGAGGATTTGCGGAAGGGCAAAATGGTGGTTGTGGTGGATGATGAGGACCGGGAAAACGAGGGCGATTTGATCATGGCTGCAGAAAAGGTGACGCCCGGCGCGATAAATTTCATGGCAAAATACGGACGCGGTTTGATTTGCGTTCCTACGACAGCCGAGCGTTTGAAGCAGCTTGGGATAGAGGAAATGGTGGCCCAGAACAGGGACACGTATAAGACCGATTTTCAGGTAAGTGTGGACGCGGCCCGGGGAATAACAACGGGCATCAGCGCGGCGGACCGGGCGCGGACGATTCAAGTGATGGCGGATCCGACGGCGATGGCGGAGGATTTGGTTCAGCCGGGGCATGTTTTTCCATTGCGCGCAAAGCCGGGCGGCGTGTTGCAGCGTGCCGGGCATACCGAGGCGGCGGTTGACCTGGCGCGGCTGGCGGGTTTGCGGCCAATCGGTGTCATTTGCGAAATAATGAACGATGACGGCAGCATGGCGCGGCTGCCGGAGTTGCAAAAATTTGCCGCGCGTTTCCGGCTGAAGCTGATTTCGATTCGTGATTTGATCGAGTATAGGCGCCGGAGCGAAAAATTGGTGGAGCGGGTGGAAGTGGTGAAGCTGCCGACCGAGCATGGGGAGTTTGATTTGTATCTGTACCGTTCACTTGTTGATAATCAACATCATTTGGCGCTGGTGAAGGGTGAGGTCGCAAATCGTCACGGGGTTTTGGTGCGGGTGCATAGTGAATGTTTGACAGGGGATGTTTTTGGGTCGCAACGGTGCGATTGCGGGCCGCAGTTGCGACAGGCCATGAAACAGATAGCCGAGGAGGGGGCGGGTGTGATTGTTTACATGCGGCAGGAGGGCAGGGGGATAGGACTGGCGCCTAAAATAAAGGCGTACAAGTTGCAGGAACATGGCTTTGATACGGCTGAGGCGAATCTTAAACTTGGCTATCCGGTTGATTTGCGGGAGTACGGTTTGGGCGCGCAGATTCTATGCGATTTGGGGATAAAAACGATGCGGTTGCTGACAAACAATCCGAGAAAGGTCGTCGGGTTGCAGGGATATGGGTTGAAGATTGTTGACACGGTGCCGATTCGCATCAAACCAAACCCGCACAATGCCAAGTATCTGAAGACAAAACGCGAAAAACTGGGGCACTGGCTTTGAGACAATATGCTGAAGAAATTGAGCAAGGCGAAAGTTCGGGCCGGGGGCGGGCGTTATGCAATTGTGGCTTCGCGCTACAACGGGCGGTATGTGGATGCGATGCTGAAGGCGGCTCGCCGTGAGCTTGAGGCGGCCAAGGCTGCTGAAATCAAGGTGGTTCGTGTTCCGGGAGCTTTTGAAATTCCAGTAGCCGCTACTGCATTGTGCCGGCAGTCAGGTCGTTGGACGGCGGTGATTTGCCTGGGGGTGATAATTCGAGGGGAAACGGCCCACGCGCAACTTATAGGCGAGGCAGTGAGCCAGCAGTTGGCCGGGATTGCCGTATCAAGCGGCGTGCCGATGATTCACGAGGTGTTGTTATTGGAAAACAAGGAGCAGGCAGTCAAACGGTGTCTTGATCCTGAGCATAACCGCGGAGCCGAGGCGGCGCGCAGTGCATTGGAGATGGGCAGAGTGATGGAGGAATTGTAATTTTTCAGGCTTCCATTGTTTTCCTAAGTGTGCGCCAGCAGCCCGGCATCGTAACTGTTTTTCCATTGGACAGAGGATGGAACATGGACGAAATTAAAGCAGCCGATGTTAGGGTGGGCGCATAAATGGACGTGTATTCCGGCTGCGAGTATGGCATGGGTTGCGGCTTGCAGCCTGGGAGCAGCCCTGCCAGTCATCAATGAGGTGCTTTTAGATCCGCCCGGACCCAATACACCTTATCAGTACGTGGAAATTCGCGGCGTGCCCAATTCAGTGTTGCCTGAAGGGACGTATTTTCTGGCGGTCGAGGGAGATACCAATGGCAATCCCGGCACTGTGCAAAATATATTTGACCTTTCCGGAAGGCGGATTGGTGGCAATGGTTTTCTGGTTTTGCTGCAAAAGGATACGCCGTACAGCGTTGTATTTGGCGCCACGGCTTTGATTAATACCAACTCAGGATCAGGGTTTGGAAGCGGCAGCAGCAGTTCGATTAATCACCGGGGCGAGGATAATCAGGTTGATTTGGAGCCGGCAGCCGTGACGTTTTTTCTGATACAGACAACCAACCGGCCGGTGATTGGACAGGATTTGGATGCGGATAATGACGGGCGGCTGGACGCTGAAGCGGTGGCGGGTTGGAATGTGTTGGATTCGATTGGGATTCTTGACAGTGACGGGGCGGGGGACGTGGCTTATGGGGCAATAAATTTTCGGCGAAACCCAGCGTCCACAGCTCTGACAAATGTTGTCGAGATAAACTTTACACCGCGCTATATCGGAAGGGCTGGAAACACCACGGGCGCGGCAGCCGCCGATTGGGTGGCAAGCGGCACATTGAGCGGCAGCGCGCCAGTTTGGACATTAAATGCAACGGATACTGTTCCGGCTGCGTACCGTGGGTTGCCGCTTAATCATGTTGGTGGGCCGAATTTCGGGGCCGAATCATTGCCAGGCGTAATATTGTCAGCTCCGTGGCCGCTGGTAGTGACTGAGGATGGGGCGACAAGCAGTTATTCTTTGATGCTGAACACACAGCCTGGCGGGCCTGTGACCGTCCAAATCAATTGCGATTCACAGGTGGAAATAAGTCTGGACGGCGGGCTGACTTATGGGGCGGATCGCACTCTGGTTTTCAGCAATACGGCAGTGCGAACTATTCGGATTCGGGCTGTGGATGACAATGCTGTTGAAGCCAGCCCGCACAGTGGATGTATAACTCACACCGTAATTGGTAGCGCCGATTCGGTTCATTATCCTGTTGGTATTTTGATCCCGCCGGCTTTCGTTCAGGTTGTGGACAATGACGCGCTTGTTCTTAACGAGGTGAAAATCAATCCGCCGGGGCCGGATGCGCCTTATGAATATATTGAATTGAGGGGGATGGCAGGCGGCTGGCTGCGGCAGGTTTACCTGCTTGTACTTGAGGGACGTTTGAGCAAGGACCCCGGCAAGGCGTCGGTGGTGGTGAATTTGTCCACGGTAATATTGGGAACAAACGGCCTTGCGGTTGTGGCGGCAACGAATACGCCTTATGTGTTTGCGCCGGCAACAACAGTTGTGCCGTGCGCGGAATTGTCGCAGACCGGGGGCGCGCTGGACAATGAGGCCGCCACGATAATGCTTGTGGCAAGTGAAACAGAAATTTTGCAAGGAACGGATTTGGACAAGGGTGACAATGGTATTTTGGAGGGATTGCCTCCAAATGCCCGGATACTGGACGCAGTGGCATGGAATCCATCTGGGGCCAGTAATGTGCTTTATGGTGGAGTGGTTTTGGAGCTGCCAATTGAAGCTCCGGCGGCTGCAGTGCGTTTTCCAGATAATGCAACGCCTTTGACGGCAGGGGCGTGGTTTTTTGGGCAATTGGCCGGGACAAACGGCGCTTCGCAGGTTTTTGGATTAAATGGGAACAGCCCGAATTTTCCAGTGGGCGCGCAGTTGAGTCCGGGGGCGGTGAATGATGTTGCAATCAGATTGTCCGGATTGACGCCGATATGCGGCGCAATTGGGGACCCGACAAATCCGCGTTTATGGTTTGTGATTACCAATGACAAAACAAACCCGCCTCCATTGCAGGTCAGTGTTTCGAGTGACAATGCCGCGGTGGTGTCTGGCGAAGGGCTGGTGCTGGAGAATCCTTCGCCCGGCATCTGGAGCCTTGCAATCAATCCATCCGGCGTTGGCTATGCACAAATTACGCTGACAGTCAGTGACGGCGAAAGCACGGCGCAGACAATCGTGCCTTATGCGGCATCAGCGATGGGACGGCCCGGGGGCATATTTTTGGCGACAGCATCCGATTTGTCAGCCGCATTGGCCCTGGATGAGAATTGGATGCTGGTAGGCAATGATGAAGATGAGACGCTGCGGCTTTATCCACGGGACCGTTCCGGGCCGCCGGTATGGCGCACAAACATGACGCCATTTCTTGGGTTGACGGATTTTGAGAATGGCATTCCGCGCGAGGTTGACATTGAGGCAGTGACGCGTTTGGGCAACCGGATTTATTGGATGGGAGCACATTCACATGCCAATACAAATGCCTTTGAGACGCGAACGAATCGTTCGCGCATATTTGTCACGGATTTAACAGGCTCTGGCACGAACATAAACCTGACTTACGTGGGGCGCTACGATTTTCTCAAGTTGGACCTGGTCAACTGGGACGTGAACAATGGGCATGGGAAAGGTGCCAACTATTACGGTTTGGCTGCCAGCACGGAGGCGGGAGTAAATCCCAAGAGTTACGAAGGTTTCAACATTGAGGGGGTGACATTTGCGCCGGGCAATTCCAATGTTGCGTATGTGGCATTTCGCGCGCCGCTTGTGCCGGCAACAAATCGCCATTTTGCATTGATTGTGCCGGTGTTGAATTTCGCCACCCTGGCGGCTGGCAACGGGCCGCCTGGTTCTGCAGTGTTCGGGTCGCCGATTGAATTGGATTTGTTTGAGCGGGGGATTCGTGACATTCGCTGCGATAATTCCGGCTGTCTTATTATCGCCGGCTCGCCGCTGGCTGCCACGGAGCCATATCCAAACGATTTCAAGCTTTATATTTGGAGCGGCAATCCGGCTGATTTGCCGCATGAGCTGGAAGCAGATTTGACGGGACTTAATCCCGAGGCGATTGTGGAGCTGCCGCCGCGGCCGTGGCTGCCGGACACAATGGTGCAACTTGTCAGCGATACAGGCACAACTGTTTATTATGGTGACGGGGTGATGGCCAAGCATTTGGCCGAGCCAAATTTCAAAAAAAGCCGGGCGGACACAGTGCGGATGGGCAATGTGGTTGTGCCAGCGCCAATTTTGCAAAGCTGCCAGTACAATTCCAACGGAGTGACAATCAGATGGCGCGCAACAGCAGGCGCCACTTACCGCGTTCAGTGGAAAACAGCCATGTCTGCGCCCTGGCAGGATTTGCCGGGAGATGTTGTGGCTGATGGCATTTGGGCATCGAAGATTGATCCGCCGCCTGTTTATCAAAAACGTTTTTACCGGATCATTGTTCCTTAAAAGCCGGGCTGCTGGTCGCCAGAACAAATGACAAGGCGCGGCAAACTGCTGCATATTTTCTTTGTGAGACACGACGCTGTTGGATAGATTGACGCAGCAGGAATGAAATGGACTGCCGGCAAGTTTGTTTTTGAGTTTCCACGACCCATGTTGATCATGGGGATTGTGAATGTGACGCCCGACTCATTCTTTGATGGCGGGCGGTATTTTGACGTGGAAAAAGCAGTGGCACACGGTTTGGAGCTGGCTGCACAAGGGGCGGATTTGCTGGATATAGGGGGCGAGTCAACCCGGCCGCAAGCCGAGCCGGTGACGGAGGCGGAAGAACTGAGACGGGTGCTTCCGGTTTTGGAACGGTTGTCGGCTGCGGGTGCGCCGCCGCTTTCGATTGATACGCAAAAAGTGGCTGTGGCGCGGGCTGCATTGGAGGCAGGCGCGTGCATCGTAAATGATGTTGGAGCAAACAGGCAGGATACGGCGATGTGGGAGCTGGTGGCGGAAAAAAAGGCGGGCTATGTGGCGATGCACATGCGCGGAACGCCGCAAACCATGCAGGAGCATCCGGAATACGTGGATGTGGTGGATACTGTTGACGGATTTTTCGGGGAAAGACTGGAGCGGCTGGAGGCGTCCGGCGTGCGGCCTGATCAGGTGGTGCTGGATGTGGGGATTGGTTTCGGCAAGACACTTGAGCACAATTTACAGTTGCTTGCCAGTTTGAGTAGATTTAAAAGGTGGCATCGCCCCTTGTTGCTGGGCGTCTCGCGCAAGTCCTTTATCGGGGCGCTGCTTGGGGTAAAAGTGGAGGAACGATTGCCGGGCGGGCTGGCGTGTGCGTGTTGGGCGGCTCAAAACGGGGTTAGCATTTTGCGCACCCATGATGTAGCCGAGACAGTGCAGGCCGTCCGCATGTACGAGGCCATTCTGGCGCACAAAAAAACGTGATTGAATTGGTCAAATTGGTGTGGCGGCCCGTGTTGGAAATAGCCATCCTCACGGTGGGCATATACTATGCCTTTGCGCTGATAAAAGGGACGCGGAGCGCGCCAATCGTGACCGGTTTTCTGGTGCTGTTATTGGGGCTGTCGCTCATCACCACGGTATTGGAGTTGACGGTGCTGCGGTTTTTGCTGGGGACGTTTTCAGCGTTGTTCGCGGTGGCCGTGCTGGTGATATTCCAGCCGGAATTGCGGAGATTTCTGGCCAGCTTGGGCAGCCGGTGGTGGTTTTCATCGCCGCATGAACAGCGCGGCAACATCGAGATAATCGTCAAGGCGGTTGAAAGACTGTCCGACATGCACATTGGCGCGCTGATTGCCATTGAACAGTCCATTCAATTGCATGAGGCGGTTGAGTCCGGCATAGTTGTGGATTGTGAGGCAACGCCGGAGATGCTGGAGACAATCTTTTTCCCAAACAACGCCATTCATGACGGCGGTGTGATTTTGAGAGGCGGGCGCATAGCCTATGCGGCCTGTATTTTTCCGCTGACACAGCGCCAGGATACACCGGCATCATTGGGCACACGCCATCGCGCCGCCATAGGGCTGAGCGAGGAAACCGACGCGCTGGTTATTGTGGTTTCGGAGGAGACCGGCGCAATATCCCATGCTTACAAGGGACAGCTTACCCGTGGAGTTACATTGGAACAACTCAGGGCGTTCTTAAGCTCGGTGCTGGTCAAGACAGGAAAGACACAAAGCTCATTTGAGGCGTTAAGGCGCTGGTTCAACGAGCGCTTCCGCCCGCCTGCTCCGGCGCCGGTAAAGGCAAAGGCTGAAAAGGAATGATCAATGGCGGCGCGGGATTTGATATTTCATAATTTTTGGCTGAAGCTGCTTTCGCTGGTGCTGGCGGTGATGGTGTATTTTGTGGTGCACGAAATGCAGCGCGGCCAGCCGCTTTTGTCCAATTACCAGCGTGGCCTGCAACAGCGGGTTTTCAGAAATGTGCCGGTGCGGTTGATTGTTCCCGCCGAGTCCGGCAAGGCGTACACCGCATCGCCGTCTGTTACTGTGGTGACGCTTGGCGGTTCAGCGGCAGTGCTTGGGGCTTTGGTGGAGTCAAATTTGACGGCGTATGTTGACGCTGCAAATGCGTCCGGTGCGGGTTTGTCTTTCAGTTGCCCGATTCAGGTTCATCTGCCTCCCGGCGTGGTTTTGATAAAAATCGAGCCTGCTCAGGCGAATGTGCGGGTTCTGGATCGGTGAGTTTTTTGGAATATGACCATCGAAAAGAAAATTTTTGGAACAGACGGAGTCAGGGGAAAAGCCAACATTGAACCGGTTACTGCGGAAACTGCGCTGAAACTTGGGCGCGCGGCGGCTCATGTGTTCAAAAATCTTGAAGGCGTCCCGCGCAGCCGTGGGCGGCATCGGATAGTTATCGGCAAGGATACCCGGCTTTCCGGGTACATGCTGGAAAACGCGATTTCTTCCGGGATTCTTTCAATGGGTGTGGATGTGTTGTTTATCGGGCCGCTGCCAACTCCCGGGGTTGCGTATGTTACACGTAGTTTGCGCGCTGATGCCGGGATTGTGATAACTGCGTCGCACAACCCTTATGACGATAACGGCATAAAATTTTTCCGTGCAGACGGCTACAAACTTGACGATGCCATCGAGGCGGAGATTGAGGAACTGGTTTTCAGCGGGCGCATCGAGAGCATTCGCCCGACTGCCGGGGCCATCGGAAAGGCGGTGCGTATTGACGACGCACTTGGGCGGTACATCGAGTTTGCCAAGGCATCATTTCCCAAAGGCTTGACGTTGGAAGGAATGCGCATAGTTGTGGATTGCGCGCATGGGGCAGCCTATAAATCCACGCCGTGCGTGTTGAGGGAGCTTGGGGCGGAGGTTATTGTTCATGGCAACCAGCCTGACGGCCTGAACATCAATAAGGAATGCGGTTCAATGTACCCTGAATTTATTTGCGCCAAGGTGCGCGAATACCGCGCCGATGTTGGTCTGGCACATGATGGAGACGGCGACAGGGTCTTGTTATGCGATGAAAACGGCTCTTTGGTTGACGGCGATGACATCATGGCAATTGCCGGATTGGACATGTTGGAGCGGGGAGAACTGGCTGAAAAGACTCTGGTCACAACGGTGATGAGCAATGCCGGGCTTGACGAGACGATGTCTAAAGCCGGGGGGCGCGTGGTACGTACGGCCGTGGGTGACAAGAATGTCATAGATGAGATGTTGCGAGGCGGCTACAATTTTGGCGGAGAGCAAAGCGGGCATTTGATTTTCCGGGATTTTACCACAACCGGCGATGGTTTGATCGCAGCGCTGCAGGTGCTGCGGATTATGAAAACCAGCCAGCAGCCGCTTTCCAAGCTGGCCGGCTGCTGGACGCGTTTTCCACAAGTGGTTGCCAACATAAGAGTGCGCGTCAAAACTCCATTTGAGGAGCTGGATGGTCTCGCCGAGCTGGTTGCAGAGGCAGAAAAGGCTGTTGATGCTGAAGGCGGGCGGCTGTTGTTGCGGTACTCGGGTACCGAATCAAAGGCCCGGCTTCTTCTTGAGGGGCGCAACAGGGATACTTTGGAGCATTGGTCACGGCTAATTTCCGAGGCGATTCGAAGGCAGATCGGGGCCTGATAAATCTGAATAAAAACTTGAAGCGCGGATGTGTTGAGAATAGAAAGGAACGAAAAAATGACACCAGATAATTCAGAGGGAACGAGATTACGTATTGTTGCTGTGTTTGTTCTGCAACTGTTGATGTTATTCATCTTTGGCCCTGCCGCGGTGGCGGCGCCCGGCAAGGTTCAAAGAGGTGAAATGGCCGGTTACCTGCTTGTTCCCAACGAGAAGGTGCCGGAGACATTCGACGCGGGTTACTCGATGTACGTTGCGGCATGGCCTTTGTTGAAAGAATATCCGGGGAACCGCTTTCAGAGCGGATTGTTTGGGACATGGATGTTTCCAAAAAAGGATACCAATTCCCCCGTCAAATTTTATTCTGACGTGGAGGGCGGTTTGGGCTGGTGGCGAGATACTCAGTATGCAACGGAGACGCCTAAATTTATCATGGGTGGTGTGGCGCCGGATTTCAAAGAGTGGGCAAATGGCCCTGGTGCAGGCAAGGGGAGGGATTGGAAACAGCCCAAAGGCAAATATGGAATAGCGCAGCTAAGCCCATGGGTGCTGTGGCCGCCTGATGGTCTGAATCTTAAGCAGGGCACTTGCGGAGAGTTGTTTGGCTATGGCTATTTGCCGCTTCCGCTTGCAAAGGCAAAGAAGGTGACTGCGGGTAAGAATATCTCCACTGGAGATCAATGTTGGACATTGTTTCTAAACACAAAGAATTTCAAGGGGCCAGTAACATTCTTTCTGCCTTATTTTTGGTCAAAGGCGGCCGTGGAAGACCCGCGGTTTGAAGGGTTGCTGCTGGATTCGCGCCCCACAAATCCAAACCGGGCGTTACAGATGGAAACGCAGCACATACCAAGCGCACAGGCTGCCGCGGCAAATGGCGAGCTTTATGCCAGGGTTGCAATAACCCAATTTCCAAACGGGGCGGACGGCAGCTCGCTGCTTGTGCACCGCATTACTTCCTACAACAAAAGGGCATTGTGGGATGCGGTAAAGGCCTGGTTTGAAGGCGGCCCTCCAGCTTCCGGGGCTGTCAATATGCAAGGCGCTGTATTTCATGAGATTCCCGGAAGGGGCGGTGCGACTTGGAGAATCTACGCCGATGGAGACCCAAAGGAGAAGCGCATGCCGGTGGCTTGGAGTTCGTTTGCCACGCCAATGGCAGTGGATAAGCACACTTTTGGGTATCGCTGGAATACCGCAATGGTGAAGAAGGCGGATTCGGCGAATTTGTTTGCGCTTCCGGAGTACTACCGGCTCGTGACCAATAAAAATAACAAGGCGGAATGGGTGCCGGTCAAAAAGGAAGATGTTCCTGCTGAGCTTGGCCTCGAACAGATTCGATTTGGCAGACCGTCCGGGCGTTCTTTCGATCCGTATGTGACTCCGGAAGAGCCGGATAGTTGTTGGAAAAAGCCGGGGCCGGTTGCGGGGCCTTTCAAGGCGTATCCGGGTGACGGCAGTGTGGTGACTTATTATTGGTACAAGTTCTGCGATCAGCCTGCCTTGCTCAATGCCGATATGACGGACAAGGAAAGGCTGGAGATGCAGGCATTGGTTGAAAAATTGCATCGGAACTGGACAAAGGATCGCGATTACCTGCCACCGCCTGCTGTGGGAAGGCTGGCGGAATTGGACCCGGCGTTGATAGTGACTCCGCCGAAAGGGCTGGAGGCAGGCTACGTCCCGATAGTTACCCGACAAGAGGCAAAAACCAAATAAGACGATGAAACTTATCCATATACTGCTTTTGGGCACGTTGACCGGAATGTCGGTCATGGCTGCAACAAAGCCCGTCCGCGTATTCATACTGGCAGGCCAGTCGAATATGGAAGGGCAGGGTATTGTGGCTGCTGATCCCAAGCGCAACGAAGGCAAGGGGTCGCTGGAATATCTTGTCAAGGATCCGGCCACGGCGAAGCGGTTTGCACATCTTGTGGATTCATCCGGAAAATGGCGCGTGCGAGATGATGTATGGATAAGTTACTTGGACCGCAAAGGGCCGCTGACGGTTGGATATGGCGCGCGCCAGGACAGGATCGGACCTGAACTTGGATTTGGTTGGGTGATGGGTGATGCGCTGGATGAGCCGGTGTTGCTAATTAAATGCGCTTGGGGTGGCAAAAGTCTTGCAGTGGATTTTCGTCCGCCAAGCGCGGGAAAACCGCCATATTCGCTGGGCGAGAAGGCTGACGCCGCGATTGCAAAGGACCCTGCAATACTTGGCAAATACTACCGCGAGATACTTGGGTTGACGAAAGATGCGCTTGCCAAAATCAAGGAGCTTGTGCCCGGCAGTGACGGCAAGTACGTGCTTTCAGGATTCGGATGGCATCAGGGATGGAATGATCGTATCAACGACAGGTTCAACGCTGAATATGAGAGCAACATGGCTCATTTTATCCGCGACATTCGCAAGGATTTGGGCGCGCCCGCTTTGCCTTTTGTCATCGCTGAAACCGGAATGACAGGCCCCGAAGAAAAGAACCCACGCGCACTCTCCTTGATGAAGGCACAGGCTGCGGTGGCAGAGCGTCCGGAATTCAAAGGTAATGTGGCATTTGTCAGCACGCGGGCTTTTTGGCGCCCCAAAGAGGTTTCTCCCAGCGGGCAGGGGTATCACTGGAATTCAAATGCTGAAACATATTACCTCATTGGTGAAGCCATGGGCGTGGCCATGAAACAGCTTATGGGCCTGAAATAATCCTGTTTGTGCGGTTATGATTCCGCTATTTGGAAAGAACGAGGCAGGTCCGTGTGAGGGCCGCCGCGGATTTTATCAAACTTGGTTTGAAGAAAGTCGGGTTTGTGCGGCGGTTGTTGTCTTGACATTATTGGAGCCAATCTGCGGCCTTTGCGAGAATTGGCCGCGATTTCGCGGGCCGAACGGGCAGGGCATTTCCGCGGAGAAAAATCTTCCGCTGACGTGGGATGCAACGAAAAATATTATATGGAAAACTGAAATCCCCGGCCTGTCGTGGTCCTCGCCAATTGTGTGGGAGGGGCGTGTTTTCGTCACAACTGCGTTGGAAGATGGGGTTTCATGTCATGTGTTATCATTGGATGCCGTTACAGGGCGCATTTTATGGGACAAGGAGGTGTTCAAACAATCCACCACCGGGCGCAAAGAGGCTCGCAATACGTACGCAACACCAACGCCCGTGACCGATGGAAAGCGGGTGTACGCGGCCTTTTTTGACGGCAGTTTTGCCGCGTTGGATTTTGACGGAAACATTGTTTGGATAAATCGCCAGCACAAGTTCTACAGCCAGCATGGCCTGGCCACATCGCCTATAATATATGATGGCTTGTTGATTCAGGCGCGGGACGGGAGCAGCGAGGGGCCGGATAAGAGTTTGGGATGGCAAAAGCCGTGGGACCAGTCGTACGTGCTTGCCCTGGAAGCTGACACTGGAAAGGAACGCTGGCGGGGGCGGCGTGGCTGGTCGCGCATTTCCCATGGCACGCCCGCCCTGTGGAATGCTCCTGATGGGCGTGTACAAGTTATCAGCGAGGCAGGCGATGTGGTGCAGGGTTTTGACGCGCTGACTGGCGAGCGTATCTGGACCAGCACGGTAATAGGCGAGGGCAAGGCGCCATCGGTTGTGCTTGGCGATGGATTGGTTTTCACCGCAGGCGGCTGGGGCGGGCGGGAATCAATCAAGGCTTTTAAATTGGGCGGACAGGGCGACCTAAAAGAAACGAATCTGGTTTGGGAGCAAAAGAAGGGGATGCCAAAAGTGCCTTCGATGATTTATCTCAAGCCCTACTTGTTCGCCATCGCTGACAATGGCATTGCCACCTGCATGAATGGCGCCACGGGTGAAATTGTGTGGCAGGAAAGACTTGATGCGAATTTTTCCGCGTCGCCAGTGGCTGCCGACGGCCGGATTTACTTTTTGAGCGACGCGGGCGAAGGAATTGTGATCGAAGCCGGACCGAAATTCAAAATACTGGCGAGAAATCCACTTGTGGAAAAAGTTCAGGCTTCGATGGCTGTTTCGGGCGGCAGGTTTTATATCCGGACAGCAAAGAACTTGTATTGCATTGGCGCGGAAAAATAGCGTTTTGGGCGGGCGTCACATGCTTATGCGACATGCGGTCTTCAAGATTGGTATTGCTTCTTTGGACAAAAGTTGGTGTTTTTGAGGCGAGCCAGCCGCATCTGCGGAGAGTAACACATATGAGGTTTGGGATGGTGGGAGCGCATTTCGCTCCGGTTTTGTGATGGTGGCGCAGATGGGTTGATGCCAAAAAAGGGAGTCCGATATGCACTGGTTGGATTGGGCAGTAATAACGCTTTATTTTGTGGTTATTGGAGTCGTGGCGTGGTGGTATGGACGCCATCAAAAAGACAGTGTGGATTACTTTCTGGCCGGTCGAAATGCCGGCTGGGTTGTGATCGGTGCCTCGATTTTTACATCGAATATAGGTTCGGAACATATAGTTGGACTTGCAGGGCAGGGGGCGGCAACCGGCATGGCCATGGCACATTGGGAGCTGCATGCATGGTGCCTTATTGTTTTGGCGGGGCTGTTCGTGCCGTTCTATTACAAATCGGGGGTGCAGACGATACCGGAGTTTTTGGAAAAGCGCTTTAGCGCACGTGCGCGCTGGATTCTTTCCTGTGTATCACTTGTGGCCTATGTTTTCACCAAGGTAAGCGTTACGGTGTATGCAGGTGCGATTGTGTTTCAGGCGCTGTTACCGGACACATTTGGCTCGCCGCAAAATGCCTTTTGGATTGGCGCCTTTACCACTGTTATAATAACCGGCATTTACACTGTTTTTGGAGGCATGCGCGCCATCATGTCCACTGCAACGCCGCAGGCAGTCATCATATTGTTCGGTTCGTTTGTGATAACTTTTATCGGCCTGTCAAAACTGGGCAATGATCATGGCGTGGTGGCCGGATGGAGCGAGCTGGTAAAAACGTGCAAGACAAACGCCGATAACTTTGCCCTGTGGAGGCCGCTTTCCGACCCCGGTTTTCCATGGTTGGGCATTTTGATTGCGTCGCCAATTGTCGGGCTGTGGTACTGGTGTACAGACCAATACATTGTACAGCGGGCGCTTTCGGCCAAAGACCTTGCGACAGCACGCAGGGGCGCGTTGTTCGGCGGGCTGCTTAAAGTTTGGCCGGTGCTGATATTTCTGATTCCGGGAATGATTGGATGGGCGCTGGACAAAAAATTCAACGCGGCGGCAAACGAACCTGTGTTGACCCAGACTTACAGCGTGGATTTGTCAAAGGAAGAGCGCAACAAAATTGTTGCAGAGGCCAATGAACGGCTGCAGCGGATGAACGCGGCTGCAATGGACGGCAGAAAAGGGTTTTACATACCGCGCGAACTGAAGGAAGTTGAAATTAAAACAGACTCAGGTGAAAGAAAGCGGGTTCTGGCATTTACAATGGCCAGCGACCAGGTTTTTCCGAGGCTGGTCACCTCATTGTTGCCGCCGGGCGTCAGGGGTTTAATAGTGGCGTGCTTGCTGGCAGCGCTGATGAGCTCGCTTGCCTCGCTTTTCAACTCGAGCGCCTCGTTGTTCACCGTGGATGTTTATGAAAAGATCAGACCCGGCCAGAGCGAACAGCATTTGCTCATGGTTGGGCGGATTGCAACCGCAACGGTGGTTGGCTTGGGGATTATATGGATTCCGGTTATGGCAAAAATTTCCGGAGGCGGTTTGTATCAGTACCTTCAAAGCGTTCAAGGCTATCTGGCGCCGCCAATTACAGCGGTATTTTTCCTGGGGTTGTTTTGGAAACGCATCAACTCTGTCGGGGCGACCTGGGGGCTTGCATGCGGTTTTGTGCTCGGCATGATAAAGCTGACCATTCAGGCATTTTTTGGCATGGGCAAGATTGAAAGCCCGGCTTTGCTGGCGGCAATAGGGGATTTCAACTTTCTTTACGCAACAGGCATCCTTTTCGCAATCAGCGCGGTAATCATTGTTGTGGCGTCGCTTCTTACCGAGCCGCCACCGGAAGAGAAAATCAAAGGCTTGACCTATGGCTCAATACACCGTGAGGCAGGGGATGAAATCAAGAAAAGCTGGGATTTGGGCAACAAAGTCATGACGGCGGTCATACTCATTTGCGTGTTGACCATGTACCTGTACTTCAGTTTCTGGCTGAAGTAGTTCGCTGGCCGCGGATTTTTTTGACAATATTGAATGCTGCCTGTCGCCATTGGGGTGGCAGGATGTTGCGCGCGAAGTTGTAGGCCGACCAGAGGAGGACATTCCGGACGTAAATTGGCGTAAGATAGTGCCAATAGCGGCGTTGCCGGAGAATCAACCGCAACATCAGACCACCAAAAGGTGCAAGAAATGCCGCTTCGCGGAACAGCTCTCGTTCGGCGCGAAATTCAGGCTTGTCGAGTTCCTCGAGGATTTTTTGCAGGACAGCTCTTTGCTGTTTTGCATCGCGCATGCCGCGTCCGGAAAATCCCTCCGGGTTCTTGCGAAATTCGGACAAAACTTCAGGGACGAAACAAACGCCGAATCGGAAGGCGGCGACAAAGCAGAGGAACCAGTCGGCATGCCAGCGCAAATCGGGGTTGTAGAGTCCAACCTGGAGGATGGCATCACGGCGGAGAACCATGGCGCTTGTGAACATGAAGAGGCGGTTCTTCCGTGAAAGACGCACCAAATCTTTTGGAGAAAGATAAGCCGGCTTCTCACATATTCCTTCGCCGAACAAATAGCGGACGCCGGTGGTGGTTTCGACAAATTCGCATATTGCGCCGCACAACGCCGCGTTGGGATGCTGTGTCAAAAGGGAAAGTGTTTTCTCCAAAAATTCAGGGCGCACCTTGTCATCAGCCGCTGACAAGAACAAATAATCGCCCGTTGCCTTTTCAAGGCCAAGATTTACGGCATGGATTGTGCCTTTGTTTTTCTCGTGGCGAAACAGGCGGATTTGGGGGTGATTTTTGGCGAGGTTTTGGACGATCTCAACGCTGTTGTCTGTCGAGCCATCGTCAACCACTATGATTTCCGAGGGCGGATGTGCCTGGTTTAGCAGCGCCTCCAGACATTCGGGAAGATGCCGCCCGTGATTGTAATTTGGTATGACAACTGAAAGTTTGGGTGGCATGGTGTCAAATGCCGGACGGCATATTGCAGCCGATATGGCGTACTGGATTTAATTTTAATGGCGCGGGGCATGTCATGTGAATTGCCGAAGCCTGAAAAATGGCGTTGCCGCTCGTTCCGTAGGGGACGAGCCGGCCTTTTGAATTTGTGCAATGAGTCGCCACTGCAAAAAATAACTCGCAATCCGCCATGTTGGCCGGATAATTTACGCACCGTTTAGCAAAAAACAGATATGACCGGCAATTCAAAACAAGGTTCGGGAGTTCTGAGGGACTTCGGTTTTGTGATGGGCATTCTGCTCGTTGCGCTCGTGATATTTTATTACCGGAGTTTTGACCCGGACATGGCGTTGTTCATAAACGACTCGCCGCTTAGTTTTCTGAGCGCGGCGTGCGTCAATTCCGCCAGCAACCTCAAAGGCCAGTGGATGGACCTCTATTTTTTGGGAAATGCGTTGCCGGCCAACTCACCAAATCTGGACTATGGCCTGTTTGTGTTACTTGGGCCGCTGGGCTACACCAAGTTTGGCGGGCCGCTGTCGCTGTTGTTTCTGGGACTGTGTGCGTGGGTGTTTTTCCGCCAGTTGGGTTTCAACCGTCTGATATGCGTGCTTGGGGCTCTGGCGGTGATGTTGAACATGAGCACTTTTTCAACAAGTTGCTGGGGGTTGAACAACTGGGTCAGGGCGCGTGGATTTGTGTTTTTGGCGATGGCGGCGTTGGTAAGCGCAACGCATTCGCGGCCGTTGCTCAAGGTGATTTTGGCCGGATTATTGTTGGGATTGAACGTGATGGAGGGTTTCGACCTGGGCGCGTTGTACAGTTTGCTGGTGGCTGCGTTTGCGGTGTTTCTGGCGCTCCAGGAACAAAAGCGTCCATTGCCAAACAATGTTATTCGCGGGATTTTGCGGGTGGCCCTGATGGCCGGATTTGCGGCTTTCATGGCGGCTCATACGCTCAATACGCTAGTTACAACGCAGATGAAGGGAATGGCAGGAGCCACTGACAATGCCTTGAGCGCGGAGCAGAAATGGGACTTTGCAACACAATGGAGTCTGCCAAAGGCCGAGGCATTGCGCGTGATAATTCCGGGGCTGTTCGGCTACCGGCTTGATACTGCAGACGGCGGCAATTATTGGGGGACAGTAGGCCAGCAGCCGGGCTATGAACAACACCATCAGGGATTTCAAAGGCACAGCGGTACGGGAGAATATGCCGGGGTTTTGGTGGTGTTGATCGCCTTATGGGCTTTGGCTCAATCTTTGCGGAAAAAGAAAGAGGTTTTTTCGGAGTTTGAACGGCGCCTTATTTGGTTTTGGGGGATAGTCGGGTTGGTCTGTTTGCTGCTTGCATTTGGCCGGCATGCGCCGTTTTACCAATTTATTTATCCGTTGCCGTTCTTTTCACAAATAAGGAATCCGATCAAATTCATGCATTTTGTGCATCTGGCGCTGGTGATTTTATTTGCTTACGGGTTGCAGGGATTGTGGCGGTGTTACGTGGTGCCGGAAAAGGGTGTTGCGCCGGCTGGCAGGCAGCCGGGCGGCTTGTGGGCGAATGCAATGAAAGCCGATGCCGGAACAGTTTGGGCATTGTTGGGAGTGGTGGTTGTGAGCTTGCTGGGATGGCTTGTTTATGCTGCTTCGAGGCAGGATTTGGAAAAGTTTATTTTCAAGGCTGGCTTTCCGGATGCCCGTCTGGCTGAACAAATGGCACGCTTCAGCATCAATGAAGTGATGTGGTTTGTGGTATTTCTGGCGGTTGCGGCCGGACTGATCATCATGGTGGTTGGCGGTTTTTTTGCCGGAAAGCGGCAGTGGGCGCTTGCGGCCCTGCTTGGGGCGTATTTGGTGGTGGATTTGGGACGCGCAGATTTTTGGTGGGTCAAGTATTACAATTACAAAGAGCGGCTTTCGAGCAATGCGGTTTTGGACATCTTGCGGCGCCAGGGATACTTGTATCGGACGGCGTTTCTACCGCTGTCGGTGCCACCGAATCATCCCTTGTATTCCAAGGCGTACAATCTGCAGCGACTTTACCAAATCGAGTGGCTTCAACATCAGTTCCTTTATTACAACATACCGTCAACCGACTTTGCGCAGATGCCGAGAATGGCTGAGGATTATTATGCCTGGCGCACCAATTTCGGCAGCATAAACGCACTGGCTCGTTCCTGGCAATTGATGAGCACCCGGTACTTGCTTGCTTTGTCCGGATTTGCCGAGAGCTTGAATTCACAACTGGACCCTGTCAAACGCCGCTTCCGGGTGCACACGACATTTGAAATTGTGCCGCGCAAGGATACAAACGCGCCATTGGAAGTGATTGCGCCGGAGGATTTGACCGTGGTTAGTCCCGGGCAGCCTGGAGATTGCGCTTTGATTGAGTTTACCGGAGCATTACCGCGCGCCGGGCTTTACAGCCGGTGGGAAATTCCAGCGGACAATTCTGCCGCTTTGAAACGATTGCTGGACCCGGCGTTTGAACCGGAGACAACGGTCCTGGTATCGAATCCTACCCCTGAAATGGCGGGCATGACCAATTTCCCGGCTGGGCCGGTTTCGGCGGGTGCGGTTCAGTTCGTTTATTATTCGCCCAAGTACATCAAGCTCGATGCAAATGTACATGCACCGGCTGTATTGATGCTGAACGACAAAATCCATGATGACTGGAAGGTATGGGTTGATGGCCAGCCAGCACAAATGCTTCGTTGCAATTACATTATGCGCGGAGTTTTTCTCAAGCCCGGCCGGTACACCGTTGAATTCCGCTACGTGCCGGAAGCGCGGAGTTTGTATGTCAGTGTTGCCGCCCTGGCAATTTTGCTGGTGCTTTCGCTTTACCTGGGTTTAGTAGCCAGGATGAGACCTGCAGTATCCATTGTGACAGCCGGGCCGGGAACGCCAGCAGGCAAATAATGTGCGTTTTTGACAACGCCGGCGATTTGGATCGCAAAAAGATGTTGATCAAATAAACGGAAGGGGGCAAACCCGCGCCCTTGCTGTTCCTGCAGGCAGTTCAACAGTCAATTCCTGATCTGGAATTTCAAATTCGCGACGCACATATCCAAGTGCGATATTCTGGTTCAGAGTTGGGGAGAACACGGCGCTTGTAATATAACCTGCTTCCTTGCCGCCACATACGAGCTTGGCGCCTTTTGGAGGCAGCAAATCCGGCGGGCCTTCAAGGCGCAAGCCGTTTAATTTACGATTCAGATGGCCATGGGCGCGGATGCGAGCGATGATTTCCTGGCCGATGTAACAACCTTTCGAGTAACTGATAGCTCTTTCAAAAACATCAGCTTCCGGGGCAAGGTTGCTTTGGTCCATATCGGCACAATGGCGCGGGATGCCGGCTTCAACGCGGGCGGTTTCAAACGCCAGCCATCCCGCCGGCCCGCCTCCGTAGGCCCGTGCCCGTTCCACAAGGGCATTCATTGTGGCTTCGAGTGAGCCTAGAGGGACAAAAATATCCAGCCCCGGCTTGCCTAGACGAGGAGTGCGCATGCAATACAACTCTCCGCAGGCTGGGTGCTGGCAGGAAATAGAACTGAAATCGCCGCCCGGCAACGCCGGAAGTGAAAGCGTTGACGTCACGACTTCGCCCGCCTTTGGCCCCTGGATTGTTAACAGACCGTAAAGATGAGCCACCCGAACTACTTGCACGTCATCGGCTATGATGAACTGTTCGAGCCGCTGTATAATGTTTTCTTCTGTCCCCGGTTCACAATCCAACAGCAGTTCGCCATCAAGGCAATGTATGAAGGCATCGCCAACCACCCGTGCTTTGTGATTTACGACCATGGCGTAACAGCCCTGGCCGGGATTTAGCTTCAAAACATCATTGGTCACCTGTCCATTCAAAAATCGCTTGCGATCGTTGCCGGTTAGGCAAAAACGGCCACGAAAGCTCATGTCCAGTATGGCAGCGTGGTTGTGAATGGCGTCGTATTCTGCTGAAAAGTTGCCATAGTCAGCGACGACTTCCATGCCGTTGACTTGAGAAAAACGAGCTTTAAGCTCGCAATGATAGTCATGCAGCGCAAGTGCACTCATAAGCATGAATAGTAGCATTGAAACGGCCAAATTCGAGTATCGTAAATCACCAGGGGGCAAATCGGCGCTTTATTTCTTTTCCTTTGATGTGCCGCCAAGCTCCTGGGTTGGAAATTGCGTAATTAGGAGCGTGTCTGCGCGGTGGCCCAAAACGGACAGGACGCGCAATTCACACCGGGAAAGTTGGATGACATCGCCTTGCTTTGGAAAGCCGCCCAGCCGGTGTGTTACCCAACCGCTGGCAGTTGATATTCCGGGGGCTTGAAGCGGCTCTCCGGCAAGCTCGGCCAATTCATGCAATGGCAGCCGTCCGTCCACCTCCCAAACGCGATCTTTGACAAGGCGGATCATGGGTTTTTCCTGATCGAATTCATCCTGAATTTGGCCGACTAATTCCTCCAGGATGTTTTCGAGGGTGACCATACCCATGGTGCCGCCATATTCGTCAACAACCAGTGCCATGTGCAGGCGATGCTCCAATAATAGGTTAAGCAATTTTTCGAGCTTTGCCGTTGGCGGCACGTAAATGACTTTGCGTGCTACTGGCAGCAGGTCGCGGCCTGTGCTGGCTGTCTTTCGCAGGGCGTAGAGGTCTTTGATATGCACAACGCCAAGCGCGCGATCAATGTTTCCGTTCTCAAGCAGCGGAAAACGAGAGTACCTCGTTTTTTCAGCCACTTCGATGCACTCAGCGATGGTGGCATCCGTATCCAAACCAACTATTTCAAGGCGCGGACGCATGACCTCGCGCACCATGCGATGCGGCAGATCGAATGCGTTTAGAACGATGTTGCGCCCGAAGGAATCGGCGATTGCACCGCGGCGGGCCGATGAAATTAGCAGTCGCAGTTCGTCCTCCGAGTGGGCATATTCCATCTCGCTTACCGGCTTCAACCCCGCCTGCCGCAAAAGCCATTGTGAAAAATGGTTTAGCACCCAGATGAAAGGCCAGGAAATTTTTTGAAACCAGACCAGCGGCGAAGCCACGAAGAACATAGTTGGCAACGGCTTTTGAATAGCCAGCCACTTTGGGGCCTGTTCGCCGGCAGTAATGTGCAGAAAAGTAATGGTTGAAAAGCCGACCAGAAAGGCAAGCTTGTGTCGCCATTCCGCGCCCACCTGTAAAGCGTCCATTAACGGCGCCAATAGCACGCTGAAAACTGGTTCGCCGGCCCATCCCAGTCCAAGGCTGGCAAGTGTGACGCCCAACTGGCAGGCGCTCAAGGCAGCATCAAGGTTTTTCAGAACACGCCGGGCCACTTTTGCCCGTTTGGAGCCGCGGGCGATAAATGTGTCCAACTGTGTATCGCGTACCTTTACAAGCGCGAATTCCGCGGCAACAAAAAAGCCGTTAAGAAATACCAGCGCCGCAACGGCCAGTATGCGCCATGCAATATCCAGCAGGAGTTCGCTGTTCATGTCAAACATTCACCTCCCCAAATATGGCGCGCCAAATATCCTGAAGGCTTATCAAGCCGGCTTCTTTTCGGTCGCGTTCCAGAACAATGGCAAGGCGTTCTCCGGAGCGCCGGAATCGTGCCAGCGCTTCCTCCAACCGCGTGTCGCCATCCAAATAAAGGGCCGGACGCAGGTAGTCTCCGGCACGACGTTCAGGATTGAAATCTTCGCGAAACAGTGCGGTGCGAAGGCTTAAAATGCCTGCGATTCGCCGTGTGGCGCCTTCCCCTGACCAAACAGGCAGCCGGCTTACATGTCGTTCACGGCAGATGGCCATTACTTCACTCATTGTGGTTTTGTCACTCACGGTAATGGCCTTTTCCAGAGGCACGGCTACATCGCGGACGGTCAGTTTTTGCAAATCAAGCACGCGGTTTATCATGGCGCGTTCCTCGCTGGTGAGGTTTTGTGAAGATTCTTGCATTAACATTCGCATTTCTTCGCGTGTACCAAATAATTGGCCGGAATAAACTTTCCCTCCTGATAAAGGAGCAAGGCTGTGTGCAAGCCGGCTTGCAGCCCAGGTAAATGGGCGCAAAAGCGAATATGCAATTCGAAAAGGCTTGGCCATGGCCATGCAGAAGCGGTTTGGAAACATTCGAAACACCATTTTGGGGAGTAGATCGCATGCCGCATACAAAACAAACACGATGGCAGCCAGCCCTCCCCAGAACCAGACGGGATGCTCTTGTGCATGGCGACGAAGAAAAAAGGCGGTTAAACCAACTACAGTGAAGTTTGCGATTGTGTTGCCCACAAGGATGCTCCAGAAAAAATCCTCCGGCTTTTGCAGAAATGTGTGCAGGATTTCCGCGCGGCGTTCACCTTTTCTGCGCAAGGTTCGTATTCTAAGCGGGTTCAATGCCAGCACACCGGCTTCCATGCCGGAAAACAGGGCCGAAGCCGTCATGGCGACAATAATAATGGACAGATAAACGATTGTATTCATGATGCAGGCGCTTTTGGCCGTGATGCCGGGATTCGCTCAATAATGAGTTCCCGGGCGCGGCGTTCATCTGCGGCAGTTACCCTGAATTTTAATCCGCGAAAAACCACCTCGTCGCCAACGGCGGGCACAACCCCAAGCAACAGGGTGACCAGTCCGCCGAGTGTCTCAACTTCCGACACTTCACCAAGCTCAGGGTATTCGCGTTGAAAGTCATCCAGCCGCATCGCCGCATTAACACGCCATCGGCCATCGCCAAGTTTTTCCATTACGAATCCCTCAGGCTCACCTTCAGCCCGTATGCTTCCGACAACGGCAGTCAGAATGTCTTCGATGGTAACCAGTCCTGCTGTTCCACCAAATTCATCCAGCACAATGGCCATTCCACGCCGCTGGCGTTGGAGGCTTTTGAATAATTTGAGCAAATTCATGCTTGCCGGAACAAAGGACGGGAACTCAATGACATCGGACAGGTCTGCATCCGGGTTCAATAACAGTTCCTGCGCGTTGAGAATGCCAACGATGGTATCTGGCGTTTCATCATATATTGGAATGCGCAAGTGTTTGAAACGACGGGCGGCGGCCAGCATTTCCTCTCTGGTCGAATCGTCAGAAAGGCAGGCCATTTGCGACCTTGGCCGCATGACCTCCTGCACGGTGCGCCGGTCAAGAGCTATGATTTGAAGGATTATTTCCATTTCAGATGCGGCCAGCGCGCCTTTTTGATAGGCGAGTTCGACCAATTCCTTGTATTCCTCGTCCGTCAGGCCGGTATGCGGCTGGATTTTCCTGCGGGCAGCGAGCTTAAGCAGCAATTGGTTGATGGTTTGAGCCAGCCGGTGAAATGGCCGCGCCAGCCGCATTAGCAGGCGGACGGTTGGTGTTACGCGCATCGCCCATGACCCGGCGTCTCGCAGGGCGAGCGCTTTGGGAAACACCTCACAACCGAAAAGGATAGTCACAAAAACGGCGGTTAATGCAAATACCGGCAGCAAGCCTTTGTCGCCGGCAAACCAGATTGCAGCAGCCACCATGGCAGCGTTGGCAAAGGTGTTTCCGAATGCAATTGCTGCCAGTAAATCCGAAGGTTGCTGCAACAATTGCTTTGCCATGGCGCATCGCTCCGGATGCCTTGCTGAAAGCTGTTGCAATCGCCATGGGCCAAGAGCAAAGAGGGAGGTCTCGGCTATCGCAAAAAAAAAGCTAGCCGCAGCGCATCCGGCAAATAGCAGCAAAGCTGCCAATTCCATGACCGAAGTATAACCGGGCCGGCATTGACATTAAAGCCAAACTTGAAATTTTGGTTTCGCCGCTGTTGGCGGAGGGAAGTTCCCAATTTATTACGGATGGCATGGAACAGCCAAAAAGACATGCTCCATGTTTTCGGTGGATTCGCGCCAGAGTGCGCCGCCGACATGCCGGATTAGCTCCTGCATAACTGTGTCGCGCAAGACTGTTTCCGGTGACTGTTCAGTTTTTTCATCCGGTTTGGACTGAACCGGGTGGCTGATTGAAACCAGCCAAAAAGGCCCTTCAGGGGTGGGGGATGAAATCTCGATGCCCTCCATTGGAACAGGGCCGGAAAACAACTTTGTTTCGACTTGTCCTTCTTTTGAGCCGCTTTTTTGGATCAGATGACGAACCACAAACGCGAGCCACCGAATCTCAATGGCGGCAGTTGAAGTCGCGTCTTCAACATGTCTGCAACTCCATCCGGGGTATTTTGCCACCACTTTGTCCACGGCTGATGCAAGCTCCTTTATGCTTTCCCTTCGGGTTTCATGCGGCAAAGCTTGCCGCAGTGCCGCGGTTTTTTCGAGTGTTTTGCCGGCCTCTTCGCCAACGCGCTTGATCGTTGACAAAATTGCCACCAGACGGGCCGGGTCGCGCTGGACAAGCTCTGCAAATTGGGCGTTGCCGGTAATCACTACCAATTTGTTCTTCAAATCATGGATGATTTTCGAGGCAAGGAATCCAAGCTGTTCCAGGCTTGTCAGATCGTTTTCTTCATTTCCGGCGCTCATTGGTTTTATTGATCCCTGCAAATGTCGGGAGATTCAACCGTCTCTGCCTCATGATTGTTCATGGCGCTTCCGGGCGTATTTTTCGATGCCTTCGATAACTTCCTCCAGGGCCGCCGGTTTGGCAATAAACGGATAACCGGCGATGATTCCGTTGTGCTCGGCAACGCGGGGCTTTTTGACGGTGGCGCTTAAAAAGACGATCGGCGTATCTTTAAGGGTTGGGTCGCGCTTGAATTGGCTTGCCACGTCACCGCCGAACATTTGCGGCATGATTATGTCCAGCAACACCACGTCTGGATCAAATTCCTTGGCGGCTTTGAGCGCGTCTCCTCCCCAGTTTTCGACGCGCACTTCGTAGTTGCCTGTGCGCTCGAGATTTAATTTCAAGAGGCGCGTAAAGCTCTCCTCATCATCCACCAGCAAAACGCGCTTTTTCATAAGCTTCTTCTGCGGGCTGCGCTGGCGGCTGCCGGCCTGCCAGCCGCTTCCATGAGTACTTTACGCCTTTGGACGTGCAGGTGCAAATCCTAAAATGGCATTGGAAACAACGCCCTTTGGAATCTAAGGAGCAGGCGGATTTTCGCCGGTTTTTCTGAATGTGTAAATCAAAAGGCCAATAACAACAAGGGCGAGCACAATGCCTATGATCATGAAAATGATGTTGGCGCGGTTGCCCTTTTTTCTGAAGGCGGCGTCCTTGGCGTCAAAAGCCGTTTTGCCAACTGCGCCGGTTTCCAAGTCATCGGGTTTGATGCCTTGTGGAATGGCAACGGTGTGGTCCTGCAATTTCTTGGATGGTGCGGCCGGCTGGTCGGCTTCCAGACGCATCTGGACATTTCCCAGACGAAGGATTTGCCCGGGCTTGAGGACCGCCTCAATGATTTGGTTGCCGCTGATAAAGGTGCCATTTGTGGAGTTAAGGTCTTTTACGACCACATCGTTCCCATGCATGGTAATCACGCAATGGTGGCTGGATACTGAAGGCTCGGGAATGCAAAAGGTGTTGTCCTCCAAACGTCCGACGGTTACCGGCTCCGCCTTCAGTTCGCAGGAACGTCCCGTAAAGCCTTCGCTGAGCACCACAAGTTTGGGCATACGTTGTTAATGTGCTGCTATTATCCCCAACTTTGCCGCCAAGTCAAAATTTTTTCTTATCAATATCTGCCTATCAATTCCCGAAAACGTTTGAACAGCCGGCTGGAGTCATGCGGCCCGGGCGACGCCTCCGGGTGATATTGCACGCAAAAGATAGGCTTTTTCTTGTGCCGCATTCCCTCGACGGTCTGATCATTAAGGTTGATTCTGTCAACTTCAACCTCCGGCGGGAGCGAGGTGGCGTCAACAGCAAAGCCGTGGTTTTGCGAAGTTATCTCCACCGTACCGGATTGCAGGTCCTTCACTGGTTGATTGGCGCCGCGGTGTCCAAATTTTAATTTGAAGGTTTTGCCACCAAATGCCAGTCCCAGAATTTGATGTCCAAGGCAGATGCCAAAAATAGGGATGCCAGTCTGAATCAACTCCCTGACGGTTCTTATTGCATACTCAACAGCAGCCGGGTCACCCGGGCCGTTTGAAAGAAAAATGCCAGCCGGTTTATGACGCATCACCTCTGCGGCATCTGCCGTGGCAGGAACGACATAAGCTCTGAAGCCCTCCTGTCGGAGGCGCCGCAGGATGTTGTATTTCATTCCGAAATCGAATGCCACAATTGGGATGTCTGCCTTTGGCAGCGGTTCGCGCAAATGCCGCGGGTCGGATTCCGCGGCAGGTCCGTGCTGAAGGCGAAAGGCAGGGCTTTGAGTGTCGTCAGGGTCCCAGATAAACGCTTCGTGCCTTGTTACTTCCTTGACGTAATCCACCCCCACAAGCCCGTGCCATTGGCGGGCGCGTTCCACAGCTTCGGAATCCGATATGCCCGGTTCGGTGGAGATGAAACCTTTCATTGCTCCAACCACACGCAGCTTTTTGGTCAAGGCACGAGTATCAACGCCTTGAATGCCGGGAATCCCGTATTGTCGGAGGTAGTCGTCCAACGAACAATCAGCCCGCCAATTGCTGACCACCGGTGATAGTTCCCTTATTATGAAGCCTGACACTTGTGGCCGCCACGATTCCACATCCAGTTGGTTAATCCCGTAATTGCCAATATGTGGGTAGGTCATGGCAACGATCTGGCCCTTGTAAGATGGGTCAGTCAGGATTTCCTGATAACCGGTCATCGAAGTGTTGAAACAGACCTCGCCACAGGCAGAGGCTACTGCGCCGAAAGCTTTTCCGTGGAGTACGGTGCCGTCCTCCAGAGCCAGAATCGCATTTTGTATTGTGCCCATCCCTATGCCGCACGTGATGGTAGTGGCGGCGGCGGCTGGGTCAAGAACTAACCCGATATTTCAGCGCAACCGGCTTTTGTTTGGATTATGGGAACTGATGGTAAGGGCGGAATTGAAGTGTTCAGCTTGTCGCCGAGTCGTCAAACACAACTTGCCCGCCCACAATTGTGAACATGACACGTCCTTTGAGCCGCCATCCGAAGAAGGGCGAATTGCGCGAAAGACTCGCGGTTTGTTCAGGCGTGTAGGTCCATTCAGCATCCGGATTGAAAATGGTCACGTCTGCGTCGGCGCCTTCTGACAGGGTTCCTTTTTTAATCTTAAGCAGGCGGGCCGGATTTATCGTAAATTTCGCAAGCATTGCGGCAAGGGACAATCGCCCTGAATGAACGAGGGCCATTAGCGACAGCGGCAATTCGGTTTCAAGCCCGATTATGCCAAAAGGCGCATAATCAAACTCAACTTCTTTTTCATAAGTGGCATGCGGTGCATGGTCGCTTCCAATGATGGATAACGTGCCATCGGAAAGCCCTTCGAGGATGGCTTCTCTGTCCTTTGCGGAGCGGAGCGGGGGGTTCATTTTGAAATTGGTGTCATAGGCAGGCCAATGCGGCAGTTGCCGTGGCTGGAAAGCTGCAAACGCCTGGCCGTCGCCCGGCCAGAAATGGTCGCTTCCCGCCAGGGCGGCGTCAGTGAGTGTAAAATGATGCGGACACGCCTCCCCTGAAATTGGCACACCGCGTTTTTGGGCATCGCGCAAAAGCCGGACGCTACCTGCGGAGCTGATGTGCTGGCAGTGAATCGTGTGGCCTGTCAATTCCGCCAAGATGATGTTTCTGGCAACAATGATTTCCTCGCCTGCAGCGGGCCATCCACGCAAGCCCAGCAACAGGCTGTAATAACCTTCGTGCATGACGCCATCAGTTACCATGGAGTAATCCTGGCAGTGGTCGAGCACCGGGAGTTCAAACATTTTGGCGTATTCGACGGCGCGGCGCATCAATTCGTTATTCTGTACGCAATGGCCGTCGTCGGTGATGGCAACTACACCGGCCTGTTTAAGCGAGCCTATTGGGGCCAGTTCCTCGCCTGCAAGGCCTTTGGAAATTGCTCCGGCGACAAGCACGTTGACTACACTATCCTTGGCTGCCTTTTCCCGAATAAGCGAAACAGCGCTGGCATTATCCACCGGCGGGGCGGTGTTTGGCATTCCGAGAATAGTGGTAAAACCGCCCCTGGCCGCCGCCGCAGCGCCTGTCTTGATGGTTTCCTTGCCCGATTGCCCTGGCTCACGCAAATGAACGTGGATGTCAATCAACCCGGGGCAGACGACGCATCCGCGGGCATCAATGGTTTTGATTCCCTTTGGAATCCGGTTTTTGGGAATGACGCCTATCCGTGCAACACGCCCTTCCCGAATCAATACATCCGCCGTCTGGTCAAATTGGCTGGCCGGGTCCACCACCCGCCCTCCGGTAATCAGCAGCGAGGTCATGCCCGCAGCATACAATCCCCGCCCGACAAGGCAAGCCTGCGGTTCAACATTTTAATTGGAATTTTAGACTCGCCAAAAAATGCCGGTATGGGAAAAGACTTGCGGTGCGTTTCAAGCAATGAATGAGCAAATTGTCATTTTGGATTTCGGCTCGCAATATACGCAAGTAATTGCGCGGCGGGTGCGTGAGTGCAACGTGTTTTGCACAATAATGAAGTACAATACGCCTGCGGCGGAGATGGCTTCGCTAAAACCGGCGGGGATCATCCTGTCCGGCGGCCCTGCCAGTGTTTATGCCAGCGATGCGCCGCAGCCTGACCGGGGAATTTTCGAGCTTGGTGTGCCAGTGCTTGGAATATGTTACGGCATCCAGTTGCTTGCCCATTATCTTGGTGGGAAGGTTGAGCCGGGACAAAGGCGGGAGTATGGGAAGGGGACGTTGACTGTTACTGATCCTTCCTGTCCTTTATTCAAAAATCTGCCGCCCACGTTGCAAGTTTGGAATTCGCATGGCGACAAATTGACGCAAATCCCGCCGGGCTTCAAATCCGTGGCGGTAACTGAAAATTCAAGATATGCCGCAATAGAGAACCGGCCGATGAAGATGTTTGGGCTTCAATTTCATCCGGAGGTGGTGCATACGCCGCGGGGTCTGGAGATACTAAGCAATTTTGTGCATGGCGTGTGCGGGTGCGGCAGGAAGTGGACAATGCGCAATTATGCCGAGCAGGCGATCGAACAGATTCGGGAGCAAGTAGGCAACAAACGCGTTATTTTGGGTTTGAGCGGAGGTGTTGATTCCAGCGTGGCGGCGGCGTTGCTGCATCGCGCAATAGGAGACAGGCTTACTTGCATATTCGTCAACAACGGCCTGTTGCGCGCCAAAGAAGCGGAAACGGTGCAGGAAGTGTTCGGACGGAATTTCCACATCAAGCTGCAATATGAAGATGCAACGGAGCTGTTTTTGCGGCGGTTGCGGAGTGTGACCGATCCTGAGCGCAAACGCAAAATCATCGGGCGGACTTTCATTGAGGTTTTCCAGGACGCCACCCGGCGGGCCGGGAAGGCCGAATTTTTGGCACAGGGGACTCTATATCCCGACGTGATTGAGTCGGTGCCAATTGGCGGAAATCCCGCCGCATTGATAAAGAGCCATCACAATGTGGGCGGGCTGCCCAAGAAGATGAAGTTCAAATTGGTCGAGCCGCTGAGATGCCTTTTCAAGGATGAAGTCAGACGGCTTGGACTGGAGCTTGGATTGCCAAAGGAAATTGTTTTGCGTCAGCCGTTCCCGGGTCCCGGACTGGCGGTGCGGATTGTTGGAGAGGTGACCCGCGAGCGGCTGGAGATTTTGCGAAATGCCGATGGGATTGTAGTGGAAGAGATGAAACAGAGCGGCTGGTATTACAGGATATGGCAGAGTTTTGCGGTGCTTTTGCCGGTGCGCAGCGTCGGGGTGATGGGCGATGAACGGACTTACGATTACACAATTGCAATTCGTGCAGTGGAATCAATGGACGGCATGACAGCCGACTGGGTCAAACTGCCATACGACCTGCTGGAAAAGCTATCAAATCGCATTATCAACGAAGTGAAGGGTGTCAACCGGGTTGTTTTCGACATATCAAGCAAACCCCCTGCAACCATTGAATGGGAGTAGCAGGCCCGGGACGATACGCAAACCGCTAGACATGGCGGCCAGATTGCCCGCAGAATAAGCGGCAGCTATGCCGGATGTTCAATTACAAAGGCGGTGTTTGCTAAGCGTGCCGCCGCGGATGGCCGAATGGCTGGCCCGCCATCCACAAATGGAAGATGGCGGATTGTTTGCAGTGGCCGATCCGCCGGGCGCGTCCTTGAAATCAGGGGGCGCAACTGCACATGTAATAGCCGAGTACTGGAAAGCACAGGGCAGCCCCGGGCCATTTGCAAAATGGCTTTCTCAAAAACAGTTGTTGATAGTGCATGGCGGCGGTGATAACAGACGCCTTCCTGCGTATGCACCGTCGGGAAAGCCATTCATCCCGATACCAGTTTTTCGCTGGTCGCGAGGCCAGCGATTGGACCAGAGCCTGCTCGATTTGTTGCTGCCGTTATACCACAGGATTTTGCAGCAGGCCGGTTCGGATTATGCCGCGCTCGTTGGGAGCGGCGATATTTTGTTTCGGCTGCCAAATGAATTGCCGCAGTTTCCAAATGTGGACGTGCTGGGGCTTGGCTTGTGGCAAACACCGGAAAAAGCCGCGGAACATGGCGTGTTTTTCAGTCCCAGACAGCGGCCAAAGGAACTGGCGTTTTATCTTCAGAAGCCGGCTGCTGAAAAAATCCGGAAGCTTAACACCGACTACGTCTATTTGGTGGACACTGGAATATGGCTGCTTGGCCATCGGGCGTTGCGGTCGTTGATGCAACGTTGTGGCTGGCGTGAAAATGCCTGTAGTTTCAAGGGCGGATGTCCGGGCAGTTACGATTTATACGGCCAATTTGGGCTTGCCTTGGGCAGCTCGCCGGCGATGCCTGACGATTGTCTCAAGGGATTGACTTCCGCGGTTGTGCCGCTTGCGGGGACTGAATTTTTCCATTTTGGAACGAGTCGCCAACTCGTTACTTCTGTATCCGGAATTCAGAATGTCGAGCTGGATGAGACCAAACTTGGCCTGATGGGGGCCAGGAGGCATCCTGACCAGTATCTCCAAAATGCGCACTTCGAGTTTCCGCTGCGTCAGGAACAGAACCACACGCTTTGGGCGGAGAATTGCTCTGTGCCTGCGTCCTGGAAACTCGCCTGCGGTCATGTGCTTACTGGCATTCCAGAAAATAATTGGGACCTGCATTTGGAACCCGGGGTTTGCCTGGATTTCGTTTCTGTTGGCGGGCGAAGCTATGCAATCAGGGCTTATGGGATTGACGATTTGTTTGAGGGCAGGCTGGGAGAGGGTGCCACGTGGTTTTGTCGCCCAGCATTGAATTGGTTTAAAGCCAGGAACATTTCCCTCGAAGATGCGGGTCTTGACGGCAGATTGGATATTCAAGATTCAAAAATATTTCCCGTTGTCAGACTGGCTGATTTAAGTCCGCGTTTTTTGGAATGGCTTTTTGCCGAAAAGCCGGTTGAAAACGATGCATTTGTCCGGATGTGGCTTTCGGCGCAGCGGCTTTCGGCTACTGAATTGGTTGAGCGTGCAAATTTGCAGCGGTTGTTTGCACAACGCGAAAGCTTCCGGGAGGAATGTCTTCAGCCGATGTTGCGCAACAGCCGGTACAGCGTTTTCTTCAAGCTGGACCTGGAATCAACGGCACGGCTTTATGCCGCCAGTCGCTGGAAGCTGCCGGGACGAAGCGAAACTTCGGAGCAGTTGGAGCCGTTGCAGCAAGTGCATGATCTCATGTTTCGCTCGGCGGTGTTGAGGCATCGCCGGAAACCGGACTGGAGACGTTTCGAGGAGGCTGCTTTTGCGCGGTTGCGCGAAATGATTGTCCGCGAGGCGCAACTTTCTCCCGTAAAACCGGTTTGCCGTCTTCAAGAAGACCAAATCGTCTGGGGTCGCAGCCCGGTCCGGCTGGATTTGGCCGGTGGCTGGACGGACACGCCGCCGTACTGCCTTGAATACGGCGGCAGGGTGGTGAATGTGGCGGTTGATCTCAATGGCCAGCCGCCAATTCAAGTTTTCGCCAAATTATCCAAACGCCCGGAAATAGTGCTTCGCTCGATAGATTTGGGGCGGGAGGAACGAATCCGCACTTACGGGGAACTGGAAGAATTTGGGCATTTGGGCAGCGAATTTGCGCTGGCCAAGGCAGCATTTGCGCTGGCTGGTTTTTTGCCGCGTTTTTGCGCGGGTGGAGGTGAAACAACGCTCAAAAAGCAATTGGAGGCTTTTGGCGGTGGAATCGAAGTATCGCTGTTGGCGGCTGTCCCAAAAGGATCGGGGCTGGGCACCAGCAGCATTCTTGCGGCGACCCTTTTGGCTACCTTAAGCGACATGTGCGGGCTGAATTGGGACCGCAACATTTTGTTTGCCCGCACATTGGCGCTGGAACAGATGTTAACCAGCGGTGGCGGTTGGCAGGATCAGGCTGGCGCAATTTATCGGGCTGTGAAGCTGATCGAGACAGGACAGGGCTTGGAGCAGAAGCCGACATTGCGCTGGCTGCCATCGCATTTGTTCAGCCATGAGTACGCGAACAAAACTGTTTTGCTGTACTACACAGGCGTAACCCGCCTTGCTCAAAACATACTGCGCGAAATTGTCCGTGGCATTTTTTTGAACTCGCCTTCACATTTGCGGATTGTTGGGGAAATAGGGCTGAACGCGATTGCGGCATTTAATGCCATACAGAAATGTGATTATGACGATTTGGCGGCGGCAGTCCGCGCCAGTTGGCGGCTTAATCAGGAGCTTGATTCCGGTACAAATCCGCCTCAGATACAGGGCATTTTGGACAAAGTTAAAGACTATTATGCCGCGGTGAAATTGCTTGGGGCGGGAGGCGGCGGTTATTTGCTTTTTCTGGCCAAGGACGAGGATGCCGCCGTGCGTTTGCAAAAAACATTGCTGGCGCATCCATCCAACAACAGGGCGAGGTTTGTTCAATTTTCTCTTTCAGAGACGGGCCTTCAAATTACCCGCAGTTGAAAGCAGACTGGATCAGTTTGTGTGCTTGAACAATGAAGACCGAATCAGACACGGGATGGCTGCTGGAGGCGCGGGGGATTTGCAAGTCTTTTTCCGGCGTTCGGGTTCTTGACGGTGTATCGCTTGCCATAGCGCGGGGAGAAGTGCACGCGCTGATGGGTGAAAACGGGGCTGGAAAATCAACCCTGATGAAAATATTGATGGGTGAGCACCAGCCTGATTCAGGGGAGATTTATTTCGACGGCCGCAAGGTGCGCATCAAAAATCCGCATCAGGCCCATATTTTGGGGCTTGCCATGATCCATCAGGAACTTATGGCGTTTCCAGAGCTGAGCGTGGCCGAAAATCTTGCCCTTGGACGGAACCCGGACGGTGCATGGCGGCAGCGCTTTGACTGGCGAAGCGCTCACAGGGAGGCGCGTGATTGGTTGCAGCGCGCAGGCTTTGATTTGCCAACCTCAGCACGCTGGAATGACCTTTCAGTTGCACAGCGCCAGGGGGTGGAGATTGCGCGTGCACTTTCTATGCAGGCGCGAGTTCTCATCATGGACGAGCCGACATCAGCGCTTTCTTCAGTCGAAGCCGAAAGCCTGTTTCGTGTGATTCGCGAACTCAAGGCGCAGGGTGTGGCTGTTGTTTATATTACGCACAAACTTGATGAAGTTTTCCGCATTGCCGATATGGTGACCGTTTTGCGCGATGGCCGGTTGGTGGACAGACAACCTTTGAGCAAAGTAACGCCGGATTCTTTGATCCGCCAAATGACCGGCCGCAATATTGCCACGGATTTTGCGCAGGGCATTTCCCATGCAGGCGAGATACTTTTGGAAGTGCGCGGCCTCTGGCGCCGCGGCGCCTTTCATGATGCAAATTTAATTCTCCGGCGCGGGGAAATTGTTGGACTGGCCGGCCTGATGGGTGCAGGGCGCACGGAATTGGCGAGTGCCATCTACGGTTTGCAGCCGGCTGATGGGGGCGAAATATGGATTCGCGGTTGCCTTGTCCGGATTGATTCGCCACGGACGGCGATGGCATGCGGCCTTGCCATGGTAACTGAAGACCGCGCCCAGCTTGGCCTTGTGCAAACCATGAACATAGAGCAAAACCTTACTTTATCTTCGCTGGCAAAGTTTTGCATAGGCCCTTTCATAGGTCGCGGGCGGGAGCGCGAAGCAGCTCGGCAAAGCATTGTTTCATTGGGTGTCAAACCTGCCGATCCGGATCGGAATGTGGCTGGCTTGAGCGGCGGCAATCAACAAAAGGTTGTGTTCGGCAAGGCGCTGTTGACCGAGCCTGATATCCTTATTTTGGATGAACCAACTCGCGGAATTGATGTTGGCGCCAAAGCCGAGATTCATGAACTAATCAGGCGGCTGGCTGCATCCGGGAAAGCCGTGCTTTTGGTATCCTCGGAAATGCCGGAGGTGATGTCATTATGCCATCGGCTTCTTGTGATGCGCCAGGGGCGGATTGTGGCGGAGCGTATTCCGACACAGACCACGCCGGAGGAGATACTCAGGCTGGCGATGCCCGGAAAGGAGGTTGCAAAATGAACACGCCATCCAACGGCGGCAACATTTCAAAGGACTCAAATCGAACGAAAGCGTGGGAATGGCTGGCGCGGTATGGGCTGGCTGTGGCGCTGGTGCTCATCAGCGGAATTCTGTGCGTGGCAAGCCCTGCGTTTCCCACATGGCAAAACCTGGTTATTGTGTTGCGACAAATAACCATAAACGGGTTGCTCGCAATTGGCGTAACCGGGGTTTTGCTGACCGGCGGTGTTGATTTGTCATTGGGGTCGGTGGTTGCGCTAAGTGGTGTGGTGGCCGCGAGTTTTGCGCATCCAGGAGAATATCCGCTGATTGCTGCCATTGCAGCCGGGGTGCTTGCCGGAGCGGGCTGCGGAGCCATCAACGGCGCAATTGTCACTTTTGGGCGTGTGCCAAGCTTTATTGCAACATTGGGCATGATGACAGCCGCCCGCGGGCTTGCGCTGGTAATCAGCGGGGGCAAGCCGGTATCGAATTTGAGCGCCGACTTCAACCGCCTGGCGGCGGATAATATCGCGGGTATCCCCGTCCTCGTGCTCATTCTTGCAGTGGTGGCCGTGGGGGCGTGGTTGTTTCTGAAATGGACGCGGCTTGGCCGGTACTTTTATGCGGTGGGAGGCAACGAGCTTGCGGCTTTCGCCTCCGGCATAAATGTGCGTGGCGTTAAAATTGTTGCTTACACGGCTTGCGGCGCACTGGCTGGTCTGGCGGGTCTGTTGTTGGCGTCGCGGATGACAGCAGGCCAGCCCAACGCCGGCGTGGCATACGAGCTGGATGCCATTGCAGCCGTTGTAATTGGAGGCACCAGCCTGAATGGCGGCGTCGGCGGCATAGGCGGCACGCTGCTTGGTGTGCTGTTGATGGGCATAATCAACAACGGGCTGGACCTGATGCAGGTTTCATCCTATTACCAACAAATCATCAAAGGAGCCATAATAATAGGCGCCGTATGGCTTGACAAACGTCAGAGGAAATAGCGGGAAATCAGCCCTTTTTCTGTTGTTGGGCGCCGCAGCCCATGAAACTAATTGTAAAATCCAAAATAATTTCGCGCGTTGTAGTAGCAAATGTTTTGGACAAGATTTTTCAACAGCCTTTCGTCACGCGGCAGCTCCCCATTTTCAACGTCCCGTCCAATCAAGTTACACAATACCCGCCGGAAATATTCGTGGCGCGGGAATGACATGAAACTGCGCGAGTCGGTAAGCATTCCCACAAAGCGTGAAAGCAGGCCAAGATTTGACAGTGTGTTCAACTGCCATTCAATGCCTTCTTTTTGATCCAGAAACCACCAGCCGCTGCCCAGTTGGATTTTACCCGGTATTTTGCCGTCCTGAAAATTGCCCAGCATTGTTCCAAAGACGTAGTTTTCAGCCGGATTGAGGTTGTAGAGAATGATGCGCGGCAGGGCGTCTTCTTGATCGAGCCGGTCGAGAAATCGGGCAAGGGCGGAGGCTTGCGGCCAGTCGCCAATCGAATCAAAGCCGGTATCTGGCCCAAGAGCTTTGAAACAGCGTGTGTTGTTGTTGCGCATGGCGCCGATGTGCAGTTGTTTTGTCCAGCCTTTTTCAGCGTCCAACCGCCCAAAAAACAGCATCATGTAAGCCGCAAAGCGCGCTTGTTCATCCGGACCGATGGCGCGTCCTGAGATGGCCTTCAAGAAAATCGCCTTTGCCTCGCGTTCGGTGCAAAAGTCATCGTAACACCTCTCCAAACCGTGGTCGGAAAGCCTTCCGCCAAGAGAATGGAAAAAGTCATGGCGTTTGCGCAATGCAGTTTCCAAATCATTCAGTGACCGAATATCAATATTGACAATCTGTCCGAGCTTTTCCAGCCATGGTTTGAATACAGATGGCTGGTGGACTGCCATTGCTTTGTCAGGACGGAATGTTGGCAATACCCGGCAGCCAAACGGTTTGGCCGCAATTTGCTCATGCCAGGTCAAATCGTCGGCCGGATCATCAGTAGTGCAGACTACTTCAACTTTGAATCGTTTCAAAATGCCGCGCGCTGAGAAGTCTGGTTTGGCCAAAAGTGTATTGGCCTTTTTCCAAATTTCCGGTGCAGTCTGTTCATTGAGGAGTTTATTTATGCCAAAATAGCGTTGCAGCTCAAGATGCGTCCAATGGTAGAGCGGGTTGCGCAGTGTATGAGGCACGGTTCGCGCCCAGGCCATGAATTTTTCGTAAGGCTCGGCTGCTCCGGTGCAGTACTTTTCCGGCTCCCCGTTTGAGCGCATGGCCCGCCACTTGTAGTGGTCGCCTTCAAGCCATATTTCAAACAGATTATTGAACCGGCGGTCCAGGGCAATGTCGCGCGGCGGTAAATGACAGTGGTAGTCTATGATTGGCAGTCCGTCGGCGTATTCGTGGTAAAGCCGCCGGGCTGTCTTGTTGCACAACAGAAAGTTTTCCGTAATAAATTTCATATTCCCAAACCCCGTGGGAAATTTACCAAGCATTGCCGTCAGATGCCCATAAGTTTTTGGCAGTTGCAAATAAGGATTGCAGGTGCGCTTGAGACACGAAACATGCTGGATACGTTTACTTGTTTAACTCCAACACATCCAAAATTTGTCGAGACTTCTCAAGCACACGAAGCGCCTTTCCTTCAAGCACAACATTTGTTGTGCCCTTTGGCGGCGATGGCAATTTGATTTCCTCCGGCAGTGGCCGGGCCTGTTGCATTACTTTTTCAGGCAAAATTTCGCCAGCATTCAATTTTGTCCGCCACCCCGGTGGCAAATCAGCGTTGGACGTGATTGTATTTGACAGTTCAGGAGGCAGGTTCTTTGGACTGTTTGCCTTGCCATCCGCTTTTTTCCGGTATTGTGCGATGTATTCTTCGATGGCTTCACGTTCCTGTGGCGTGAATTTGTTTTGGATATCGTTGGGCTTTTCAGTTGAGTTGGCATTCGTTTTGCTTTGTGCCGCCTGCCGGTCCTTTTCGAGATTCTGCTCAATCCACTTTGCCAGCGTTGAACTTCCGTAGCCATAACCTCCGGGAAGCGGGCGCAAATCCTTGGTTTGCACGGCAGGCGGATTTCCCCAATGCGCGGGAAACTTCTTTTGCTCAGCACTAATTGCCGCAAAGGCTGATAAAAGCAGTGTAATGAGACATGCTATTTTCATAATCTTCCTTTTTGAACCAATCTGTGCACCAACACACGGTAAATTCATCCAGTGGCGGCTTTTCGTCAATTCCAGTTTCCAAAATTTGGTGTAATGGCTCTTTTGACTGGACATTTGCTAAAACGGCTGGCCAAGTCTGGGACATGCGCATGGGAATGGTATGGCTTTTGCTGGCATTTGGAATTGGCGTGCGAGTAATGGGAAGTGATTTTTACGTTTCAACCCAGGGAAATGACGCCTGGAGCGGGCGTTTGCCGGCGCCAAACCCGGGCAGGACTGACGGGCCTTGGGCTACGTTGGAGCATGCGCGGGATGAAATCAGAAAGGGCCGTGGTTCCAACACCATCAAAGGGCCTGTAACGGTCCATGTTCGGGCTGGTTGGTATTTCCTGACCAATACCTTTAAATTGGGTCCTGAGGATTCAGGTAGTGAGTCGGCGCCGGTAACTTACCGCGGATACGGTCAAGAGCGTCCGGTGCTGTTGGGCGGTCGCGTTATTACGAACTTTACCGTTTGGAAAGGAAGCATTTTACAGGCTGATGTCGGGCGGCAGGGGTATCGTGGCGTTGCATTCCGCCAGTTAATTTTTGACGGACAACGGCAACATCTGGCCCGGTATCCAAATTTTGATCCTGAGAATCCTTATGGCGGTGGCTTTGCCTATGCGGACGGGAAACCAGTTCCGATGTATCAAGACGTGCCTGGTGAATCGCGGCGCCAATTCCAATATCGCCAACAGGATGCCCGCCAATGGGCACACCCTGAACAAGGTGAGGTTTTTGTTTTTGCGCGTTACAATTGGTGGAACAACATATTACGCATTGTATCAATTGACCGGGCTACACGCACTGTTACGCTGGCAGGCGATGCGTCATATCCTATTCGGCCGGGTGATCGTTATTATTTTCGGAATCTTTTTGAAGAGCTTGACAGCCCCGGTGAGTGGTATTTGGACACGTCAACTTGGACACTGTATTTTTGGCCACCAAAACCGATTGCCGGCAGGGTTGTGTGCGCGCCGACAACGCGGACAATTTTGGAGCTTGGAGCGGGTGTGGCGCATGTGACTTTTCAGGGGTTTGTATTTGAATGTTCCGAAGGGAGTGCAATTGTGCTGAAAAACACCACAAATTGCCTTATTGCAGGCAACATAATCAGGAATGTGGGGGATTACAGCGGGGCTGGTGTTACTGTAAACGGTGGCCGGGACAACGGGGTGGTTGGAAATGATATTTATGAAACAGGAAGCCACGGAGTTACACTTGGAGGGGGCGACCGCAAGACTCTTGCTCCTGCGCGCAATTATGCTGAAAACAATTACATTCATCATTTCGGCGTTTTTTACAAACAGGGCGTTGGCGTGAGCCTGGATGGCGTGGGCCAGCGGGTTGCTCATAACCTTATTCATGACGGCCCGCGCATGGGCATCATGTTTGGCGGCAACCTGCATACCATCGAGTTTAACGAGATACGCCATGTGAATTTGGAAACCGAGGATACAGGGGCGGTTTACACTGGCGGGCGGGATTGGATTACATCGCGCGGGACAGTCATCCGTTACAATTATTTCCATGACATACTTGGTTATGGGCAGGAAAACGGGAAATGGGTTTCGCCATTTTTTGAGTGGGGAGTGTATCTGGATGATAACGCCGGTGGTTTGGATGTAATCGGGAACATAATTGTGCGGTGCTCACGCGCTGGCGTGCATTTGCACAACGGGCGTGATAACCACATTATCAACAATATCATCGTGGACAATGGCCGGCAGCAAATTGAGTGCAATGGATGGACGCCGAAGCACAGGTACTGGAGCAACCATCTTGCAACAATGATCAAAGGCTATGAATCTGTTGCAGACCAGCCGGCGTGGCGGGCCATGCGCCACATGGAAATTCATCCAACCAACGCCGTTTTGCCAGACGGCACTATAATGGCAAATAACGTCTTTGCCCGGAATATAATTTGCTACCTGGGGACAAATGCCGGCCTGTTTCAATTCCGAAACTTCAGTTTTAAAGCCAACAAGTCGGATTCCAATATTGTATGGCATTACGGATTGCCGCTTAAAACCGGACAATTTCAGGCCGGGCGGGATATTACATCCAATTTACTCCCAAACTCCGGTTTTGAGGAAAGTACCCCTGGCAGCCTTTCAAAAGGATGGTGGTGGCAGTCACGGCCTGCTGGCGCCAACGCGGTAGTTGTTTCCGGAAACAGCGCTTCTGGAAAACAGTCTCTTTGCGTTACCGGTGCAATGGCAAAGGACGCGAAAGGAAATGAACAATATCCTTCGCTGGGTGGTGCGCGGGTGCCTGGAAAAGCGGGCCAATATTACCGGCTTACAGCCAAATTAAAGTCAAGCAAAGCCGGTGCGAAGGCCAGACTGGCCGGGCAGTCTCATATCCCAAATGTTTATTACTGGGCGAAAGATGCTTCATTTGCGGTGGACACGGCTTGGAGGGAATTTCAGTTGGTATTCAAACTTCCTGCGCCGGGAGAGTCGGGTTATCACAAACAGATGACAAATGTTGAAGTGCGGGTGGACTTTCACGAAGCAACGGGCGAATTGTACGTGGATGATTTATCGCTGAAAGAAGTTGAAGGGTTGGACGAGTGGTCGAGCTTGCAGGCGCTTGGATTCGACCGGAATTCGATCGTAGCTGACCCGCTGTTTGTGGATGCGGACAGGGATGATTATCGGTTGCGGCAAGGCTCTCCAGCATTCCGGGTTGGTTTTCAGCCGATTCCAGTTGATAAAATCGGTCCGTATCAAAGTCCGTTGCGAGCCTCCTGGCCGATTGTGCAGGCAATTGGTGCGCGGGAAAAGCCGCTGGTAGTCCAAAAATAGCCGGCGGTTTTGTCGAAAGCTGCAGATGGAAAAATGTTGGGAACCTCGCAAGAGCGGCATGACGCGGAAACAGCGAAGGGATTGCGTTTTGTGCCAGGGGTGATAGAATAGTTGGAAAAAAATGAAGAAAGAAGAGTGAAAAAGTCAGCGCAAATAATTTCAATTTGCCTTATATTGCTGCAGTTTAATGTGCTCGGCGGGCCGCTGGCAGAGGCCATTGAAAGGTGCGAGTTTTCCGGATATTTTTCCAATCTGACAACCGTGCTGCGCCAGCGTGTGCCTGCTGACTCGCGGCGCATTACGGAGAATTTCCTGACGGAATTGCTTGGGGATGTGAATTTTGTTAAAGCGCTGGACCAGTGGCAGCTTCTTTTCAAACTCGGCCCCTCTGAAATGGGGAACTTTGCCAGGACATCTCAAGCACACCGAACATTTTTGGCCTGGTTTCTGAATGATTCACGGGTCATGGATTTGTATTTGGAAACAGCCACTCCGCTTGGATTGCAGGCGCGTGAGCAAAACAAATACAAACTTTCGACTAATTCACTTGATATACTGCGCCGGATCATCGAAGCGGATGCAGAGGCAAAGGATGGTTTGTATTTGCGGCTTGCGATTGCCACGGCATTACGGCCTCCCGGAACTGGCAATCGGGGGGCGGGTATGCAGCAAACACCAAGTGACCCGGTGACCCGGTATCTGTATTTCAAGAAAGCTCATAAAAATGGGGAGTTGTTTCCGAGTTTCGCAAAACTCAGCGCATGGGAGTTGCAGTTTGTGGTCTCTTCTTGCGCGTCGGAAAGCGATCTGACATGGGCAAGAGAGTTGATAAACACCTGGCGTCCTGATTTGAGAATCAATGAGCAGGTGGTTAACTCAACGAGCGAAGTAAAATATGGCAACTCACCACATCCGTACACCGATTACAAGTCTGTCATAAGTGGTGGTGGAAAGTGCGGCCCGCGATCATCCTGGGCGGTAATGGTTTGTCAGGCGTTTGGAATCCCGGCAATCGGAGTAGGGCAGCCGGGGCATGCATGTGTGGCATACAAGGCTGCCAATCCTTTACTGCAACCGCAGCCCGGAAGCGCCTGGAAAATTGCCTATGGCCGCGGGTGGCAGGTGTCGCGGCTGGAAGGTCTTTCTGGGCCGGATTTTCTGGCGGGCGTTGAGGAAAGGGCGCGTGCGTCCGATTTTTCAAAAGTTGAACATTTGCGATGGTTAGCGTCGGCATTGGGGACTGCTGAGCAGTCGGAGGCTATCATGGCCATTGCTCACAAAATTCAAAAGTCGGTGCCTCCAATCAAGACTGACATAACCGCATCGGCCAAGGCGGAGGAGGCTGAGAAAGATGCAGTTGCGGAAAAGCATGATTTGCGCGCACAACCGCCCGGGGCAAAATCACCGATTAAAGTTGGAAAAAGGGTGACGCGAATCGAGGCGGCGGATTTTTCCGGCCTGTCGGGAGTTCGCGTTTTGAACTGTTTCACTGGAGGCAAGCAGGTCAATTTTGAGAAAAACAACCAAAACGGTTGGATTGAATATACCATTGATGTGGAGGCGCCGGGGACTTACCTATTGGGGATTAAGATTGCCACTCCGAACGATGACCAGGTTCTAAACATTGATCTTGGACCAAACAAGCCGCAAACTATCAAATTGCCAAACACCACTGGATTATGGGGGATGACTGAGCCGGTGGAAATTTCGTTGGAGCGCGGAATTCAAAAAATTAGAATCTCGGCTCCTTTTCAACGTGGCGTTGCAGTCAGGTACTTGGAATTTAAACCAAACAAATATGAATAAAAACATGTTAATCAATCGGCGTCAGTTTTTGAAAAGTTCAGGCCATGGGGCGGCAGCTCTCGTTGCCGTGCCGGCTTTTGCTCCGGCAATTCTGCCGGCACAGGCTCCTGGCAAAACGATAGGCGTGGGCTGTATTGGTATTGGGACGCGTGGGGGCGATCTGCTTGATGCGGTGGTTCACGCTCCCAACGTCAAAGTGACAGCTATTTGCGACGTGTACGGGCCGCATCGGCAAAAGGGTCTGGAACGTTGCGGCAACCCGGACGCAAAAGTCTATGTGGATTATCGTGAATTGCTGGCGGATAAAAATGTGGATGCGGTTGTTATAGCGACGCCTGACCACTGGCACTGTCAGATGGTTGTGGACGCAGCAAAAGCCGGCAAGGATATCTACTGCGAAAAAGGATTTGCCAAGACACTGGCGGAGGCCAAGATAATGCGTGAGGCCTTGAAGAAAAGCGGGGTAGTTTTCCAGCTTGGGCATCAGGCACGTCAGGCTACTTGCGCATTACAAGCAAAAGAATTGCTTGCACAGGGCATTCTTGGGCCGGTAACCCTCGTCCGGACAGGCCGTTTCAAATCATCGGACCCTGCGCATCCCAACTGGCGCTGGTACGGTTATTATGAAAAATGGGACAGACCTGACCCGGCGCAGGTTGAAAAAGAGGTTAATTGGGACATGTGGCTTGGACCGGCGCCCAAAATTCCGTTCAATGAACGCCATTTTTGGCATTGGCGCTGTTATTACGCCTACGGGACAGGTTACGCGGGGGATTTGCTCTCGCATGAGATGGACTTTGTCCAATATTTGCTGGGCCACGGGATACCGGACAACTGTTATTGTGCGGGGCTGAACGCCTTGCTGCATGATGATCGTGAAGTTCCGGATACATGGGTCGCAACGTACCAGTTTGAGAAGTTGCGCCGCACCGTGACATTCACCGGCAGCATGGTAACTACTGCCAGCCAGCCAGTTGAAATTTGCGGGCGCGATGCAACTTTGCGTTTTGACGCAATAGCCCATGACGTGACCACATTTGAAATCCAGCGCGCCCGACACAACAAGCGGACGGATTTGCCTGAAGGCTACATTCGCGGCAAAACGCCAACCCAGCCGAACCACATGGTGGATTGGGTGAACTGCATTCGAACCCGCGGCACACCGAAGTGCTCCACAGACGAGGCCTTCATTGAAACGGCAACATATCTAATGTCACTCGTTTCAGCTCAGGAACGCCGGCTGGTGCGCTGGGACCATGCCAGGGAAGAAATAGTTTAAACTGAAAGAAGAATTGTTATATGAAAGCCAAATCATTGTTTCTGGCGGTTGCGACAATAATGACTTGGAGTGGCTTGGGTCAGGATAAGCCGGCTGCTGCGAGTCAACCGAAATCACTCTCGGAGGGGCTGCATGGATACATCGGGTTCAGCCATGACAAGCCGCCTGCACAGGGAGGCTTTACCGCCGGCATGGGGTTTTATGTTGCAGTCTGGCCGTTGATTGACCGACCGCTTGCCAATTTTCAAATTGGCCTTCCAAGTTCATGGGTTATGCCGGATAACTCGGATAATAAAGACAAGCCGCTTGCGCCGGAAGGAACGCTTGCGCGCACATGGAAGGCACGCGGGCCGACATGGAGCAGTGTTTTCCAGACGTTGGAAGGCGGTGTTGGATACTGGGCTGGGAACCATTTTCGTTACGGCCCGCCCAAGTTCAGCCTTAATGGCACGCCACAATGTTATGACTACGAAATTGGCTCTCCGGGCTGGTCATTTTTCTATAGCAACGAGGCGCTGCCTGACAACCGGCTGGGGATAGCCCAATTAAGCAACCGGTTGCTGATTCCACCTGATGCACTGCCGTTTGCCGGAAATCCCAACGGCGAATTTCTTGGCTATACCTGGATGGCGTTGCCATTTACTGATCCAACAAACGACGATCCGCCAACTGGTGACCAGAGTTGGACTTGTTTCCTCAGCGCGGACAATTTCAAGGGCCCGATTGCTTATTACATTCCGGAGACATGGAGCAAGATTGGGAAGTTATTCAATTATCCGTTCCTTTATGGGCGCGGTCTGGATGCGCGACCTGGCATTATGGGCGGCGGCGCCATGGAGATTAACACCGTTCCGCGCTTTGAAAGTGTGGATTCGCGGGGCAATGTCTATTCAAAAATTCCCAAGTTGCAATTCCCCGTGGATGAGAAAGGCCGGGCGATTTTGGTACAGGATGTAACCTACTATTCCAAAGCAGCCCTGTATGATGCATTCAATGCATGGCGCGATGGCGGGCCGGCATGTTCCGGAAAGATTGACGAAAAGCACTCTTGGAAACCGAAGTTGACCACACGCACCACCCGTTATGACCAGGCTGGCAAAAAAATGGCTGGGGTTGAGCGGGTTTTCGACACCCGAATATTCGAGGGCAATGTTTGGGGATTGCAATGGTTTACCAACTACGGCGGCGCGCAGGGACTTTTTCCGCAGTATTTCAAACAAATTGGTGATGAGCGGGTAGTTGTAGCACCGGAAGAAGTGCCGGCTGAAACCAAGCTTGCCGGGGCGGAGTTCAAACTGGCGAAACCCGGTCCACCATATACTTCGCCTTCGGCTGGCGCTTGGGTCAAGCCGGGGCCGAAGCTTGGGCCGTTTACCACAAAGCTTTTGGATGGCTCGGTGGTGACCTATTACTGGTACCGGTTCATAGACCAGCCTTCGTTCCAGCAATACAATTGGAGCGAGGAAAAGAAGGCCAAATTGCAGGCGTTCGTCGAAAAAATCCATGCCACCTGGACAATTGACCAATACTACATGCCCCCCCCAAGCCGCGGCAAATTGGTGAAATTGGACCCGGGACTTTTGGTCACTCCGCCAAAGGGCCTTGAGGTTGGATATGTTCCGATCGTAACGCGACAGGCCAGCCAGTAAAATTGTGTTGAAAACCGCCCGGCGTGTTTTGCCTGGGAAAATGGTGAATCCAGACTGAATTTGCAAAAACAACTCGTTGACAATGGCCGCTTTGATTGGGTAGCTTACGGGCCTTTAAATTGAAAGGACAGGAAAGAATATGCCGATAACGAAGTCTGCGGCGCGCCGGATGCGCGCAAATGAACGCAAACGCCTTCACAATCGCGCGATAAAATCGCGTTTGAAATCTTTGAACCGGCGTTTCAGGGACGAGGTAAAAGCCGGAAAGAAAGAGGAGGCTGCTGCTGTTTTCCGGACCTTGTGCTCCGCGCTGGACAAGGCTGCAAAGACCGGTGTGATCCATCGCGCCACTGCCAGCCGGAAGCGCTCAAGGCTTGCAGTTGCCCTGAACAAATTGAAGTAACTGCGGAGCCGGAGTGGCGCCCGATTTTCGGTGGGAAAAAAGTGGTCGGAACGACAGGATTCGAACCTGCGACTCCTTGGTCCCAAACCAAGTGCTCTACCAGGCTGAGCTACGTTCCGACCCGGCAAGGCTCAATTTAAAAACATTCCACCGGTTTTGCAAGCATTAAGCGCCGGAAGAAAAATTAATTTTTTTCTTCACACCATGGAAGAAATGCGGTAAAAGTTCAGTGACGCCATGAAGGTGGATTACGGAATCTTGGGGAAATTAACCCGTTTGCTGGTTATCTTGGTATTTCTGGCAGCGGCAGCCGTAGTGGTTGCAACCTACTGGCCGTTGCTGGAGCAGAATAACCGCATGCGCGAGGTGGTGTACACTTTGGACCAACAAATCCAGCAGGAGCAGGCGAAGGAGCGCCAGTTCAAAAGCAGTATCATCGCCATAAGCACTGACCCCAAAACCGTGGAGCGACTGGCCCGTGAAAAACTCGGTTATGCCAGGCCGGGCGAAAAGTTTGTGGTCTTTGAGTAAACCGTGTTTGCCGCTTCCGGCTAGACGGTCATGATTTCCTTCTCTTTGGTGGCAGCCAGCTTATCGATCTGTTCGATGTATTGATCGGTCAGTTTTTGAACCTCTTTCTTGGCGTGTTCGATGTCTTCTTCGCTTACGCCGCCTTTTTTCTTTTCTTTTTCCAGTTCCTCAAGTGCATCACGGCGCACATGGCGAATCGCCACGCGGCCATCCTCGGCCATTTTATGCACCACTTTGACCAACTCGCGCCGGCGTTCCTCGCTTAATTCCGGCAAGATCAGGCGAATGAATTTGCCCTGAGTGTTCGGTGTCAGCCCGATGTTTGACTTCAGGATGGCCTTTTCAATTGCCTGGACAGTAGATGCATCCCACGGCTGAATGAGAATCATGCGCGGTTCTGGCGTGGTGATGCCTGCAAGTTCCCTGAGCCGCATCTGCGCGCCGTAGGCTTCCACCATTATATTCTCCACGAGGGCAGGGGACGCCTTGCTGGTGCGAACACCGTTGAATTCACGTTGCACCACTTCGGTGGTCTTGATCATTTTGTCCTCAGTATCGAGTAAAATGTCGTCAATTGGCATACGTGCGCTGCAGTCTAACAAATTTGTCCGGGGAAACAAGTCTATGTTGTGTTTCGATCAAATTTGATTTTCTCAAATGACGTAGCTAACCGAAACAGCAGGCCAAACGACCTGGATTTGAGCGTCTTTGGAATTGTTCTTTGTCTCGCTGTTTACTATCGTATGAACATGATTAAATCGCAATTTGCTCTGGCGCTGGCCGTGTTTTCCGGCTTTTGCGCAACTGAAGCGCCACAACCGGATTCTTTGCCGGCGAAAAAGTTCATCGAACTCGGATGGGACATTCCCGACACGGCATTCATGCGGACCAACTGGAGTGAAATGGAGAAAAACACGCCGTTTGATGGAGTAATGTTTCAAATCAAGGTAAAGGGCGACGACCAAAAGGTTCGCTCAACGCAGAACTGTTGGAATGCAGGGGCGTGGAAACGTGAATGGCTCAAGCCTGCAATCGAAGACCTGAAAGCGTGCGGTTTCAAGCGGATGGTCCATAATTTTGCGCGTTTTAATGCAACCCCCGGATCATTGGATTGGGCTGATGATGCCGGCTGGGCTGCCTTGTCTGAAAAAGCTGGATTTTGCGCATGGGCGGTGAAACAGGGCGGAGGACGCGGGCTTGCCCCGGATTGGGAATCGTATGGAGAGAAACAATTTAGGTACAATCCGGCAAAGGGAAAAACGTTTTCGGAAACGGCATCGCTTGCCCGCAAACGCGGCGCACAGTTCATGGGCGCGATAGCCAGGGAGTTTCCGGATGCAGTCATTCTCGCCCTATGGCTTGACAGCATAAATATCAAAGCCGGCCAGAATGACGAACCGGAGGCCATTCTGGCTGTAAGCGAGTACGGTTTGTTGCCGGCATTTATAAACGGGATGCTGGATGCAGCGCCGCCATCCATTGTTCTGGTGGATGGATGTGAAAATGGATACTACATGGACAGCGCCGAGGCATATCTAGACGCAGCAAATCAGATGCGCTCGTGGAGCGGTGCGGCGGCGCGTTTGATTGCTCCTGAAAACAGGGCCAAGTACAGGCAGCAAGTGCAGGCAGGGTTTGGATTTTACCTTGATATGTTTCTAAACGAAGAAGGCAACCGGTATTACTTTCCGCCATTGGATGGATCGAGGCTGAAGCGATTGGAGCGGAATTTGGGTTATGCACTGGCTGCTGCTGACGAATATGTTTGGATTTACGGTGAGCAATCCCGCTGGTGGGGAGCGCCGTTGAATCTGCCAAAAACGGTTGGCAAGGGCCGTTTGTGGGAGGAAGCCATGCCGGGAATTACTCGCGCCATAAGATGGGTACGTGACCCGATTGGCGCTGCGCGCGCGGAGCTTGAAGAACTGCGGCAGCTCAACCGGTTGACTAATTTGGCGGTCAATCCCCAGTTCAGCGAAGGCCCTGTTGACAAGGCGAAATTACCACCGGGCTACACTGCATGGCAGGATGAGAAAAATCCAACCGGCACATTTGGATGGGACTCAACAATTGGTGGCGGCGCCGCAAAGGCTGTGCGTGTAAAATGGGGATGCTTTATGCAAAGTCATCCTGTGGAACCGGGACAACGCTATGCAGTGCAGGCAGAGTGTCTTACACAAGGCTCCTCTGCGCCAAATTTGATGATTCGCTGGCAAACGCCGGAGGGCAAGTGGACGAAATGGCATGAGGACAAAACATTTGTCTTCAAAAACGGTCCGGGGCAATGGAGAACCGCGTTTGGCGTGGTCACGGTACCGCAAGGCGTGGGGCGTTTGTTGATTTTGTTGAATGTTAACGGACAGTTGACTGATAAAGACGTATGCTGGTTTGACAACGTGGCATTATATCGCCTCCCATGAAGTTGATTTTCATGGGCATGAGTAAAAATTCCAGGGTTGGTTGATCAAGTTGCCCAAAACAGGCGTGATTTTTGCAACGGATTTGCAGAACTTTATTTTTTTGATGAGGGGCGAATGTGCTCTGGAAAATCGCGCGCATAACGTTTCAGCAAGGCCGGTATATCGGCTGGCATCAGGTAAATTTTACCGCGGATTTTTCTGGTCTCACCCGGACCGATGCCGCCAAGCCGGAAGTCGGAATGAAGGCAGCGGATGACGCCTTGAAACAACTCCTGATAGGGTTCCCAGGCGGTTGCGAAGATGAGCTTGCCATCGGGGCTGAATGCGCCGATGAGACCATTGCTCGGAATCAATGGGCTTAATGGGCGTGGGTTAACATCTGTCTCAGGCACTGACGCAGGCCGCCAGACCTGTCCCGGCACATATTTGGCTTCAGTTGCCCATGGAGTTGTGGGAAGCCGCGTGAGCTTTCCGTCGAGAAAAATGAAACAATTGGTCAGGTAATCTGTTGCGTTAAACGCACTTTTTTCATCCATGCCGAAGAATTTGCTGAGGCGAACGCAAGGCTGCGCCCAATGGGCTTCGGAGCGCGCAGAAGTTGGATTACGCGCAACCAACCGGAAGTCAACCTCGTCCCGCTTTGCTGTAATGTCATGTTCGACCACCAATCCATCTGCAAGGGTGTCCCTGAGCCGGATGTTTTTTCCATTCCGGCTTACGGAGATCAGTTCAGTGGTATGTGGTATTACTGTTTGTTTGGCCCAGTCAGCTTTTGTTGAGCCGGCGCGACAATAGGCTTCCAAGTAGTTTATCTGGATTTCTCCGGGCAGATGCGGCCCCTGGATGTAGAGCCAATGGTTGCTGTACTGAATGGTTAAATTAGGCGCAGCAAGCACGCCATGCAGCCATGTTGTACACAACAATCCGGCGCACAAAGCGGAAGTGCAACTGCCCAACAGGCCCGAATTAGACAGCATTGTGGTTTTCACGGCTTTCACTCTGCATTATGGCCGCTTTTTCCGATGCTTCCTTACAGCGTCCAGCCTTTGCGGTAATCGGTTTTAATGTACTTGTTGGCCTCGGCAAAATTTGTGAACTGCCTGTTTGAACCATCCCATTCCAGCTTTTGACCGGGGAATCTGAATGCGATGATTCCAAGCAGCGCAATATCAGTCAGGGGGCCGCCATAATCAAAGTTGGAACCTGCAGGTTTCCCGCCCTTGCACGCACGGAGCCATTCCTGGAAGTGTCCCGGAGATTTTTCGATGCGCGGAGGCTTCTCAGTCTGGCGGTACTTGACCATTTTTTCGTCCGGTATCAGGCGGCAACTGCCGGCGCCATGGGAGCCATAGAGAATTTTCCCCTGTTCACCCACAACGATGGCGCCAATTGAAGGCAACTTTTCGCCCTGCAACTCAGGTGGCGGAGGTGGCCTCTGCGTGCCGTCGTACCAGACTAATTTAACCGGCGGTCGCTCGCCCTTGGGTGGAAATTGATAGGTGATAATTGTCCCGGGCGGGCATGTCTCGGCATGGAGTTTGGGGTCGTAGTCGAAAACCTGTGCTTGAATCGAAATCGGCGCTCCCAAATCAAGCGCCCAAAACACCGGGTCCACAACATGGCAGACCCAATCGCCTATTACACCCGTTCCAAAAGCAAGCCAACCGCGCCACTTGCCGGGATGATATGCACTGTGGTAGGGGCGGAATTGAGCTGGGCCGATCCAAAGGTCCCAATCCAGTCCTTCGGGGACTTGCATTGGCTGGCGGACGGAGTCCAATTCGCGGACTTTGCTGTACTGACTGCCGCAGAAGGCGTGTACTTCCTGCACTTTTCCAATTGCGCCACTCCAAATCATTTCGCAAAAACGACGGATGGAGTCGGAAGAATGTCCCTGGTTTCCAAGTTGTGTTGCAATCCGGCGCTGCCGCGCCTCGGTAACCAATGCATGTGTCTCATGCAGGCAGTGGGCCAGCGGCTTTTCTGAGTACACGTGTTTGTTGCGCTTTATGGCTGCCATGGCTGCGACAGCGTGGGTGTGATCGGGTGTTGCCACTGTAACTGCGTCAATCTGTTTTTCCATTTCGTCAAACATGCGCCTGAAGTCCTGATAAAATTTGGCATTGGGATGTTTGGCTTTGGCATCATTTGCCCGGCGTCTGTCAACGTCGCATAATGCCACGATATTTTCGCCGCCAACTCCGCCAACGCTGGCGGCGCCACGCCCACCGACGCCGATGCATGCCACGTTAAGTTTATTGTTTGGCGATGGCGCGCCATTGAGGCCCAAAACTGCGCCGGGAACGATTGAAACCGATGCTGCCAATCCAGACGCACAACGCAAAAAACTTCGACGACTTAATTTGACGTGTGAGTATTTCATTGGCGCAAGACTAATTTATTTGTGACAGAATTGGCAATACCATACTTTTCGCTTCGGCTTTGGCGGTGTGGAATTTGGGTGATTCTGCGGGATGAATTTATGACGTCTGCAGATTCTCGCCGAATATGCAAGTAACTGGGCGAAAGCATGTTGTCCATACATTAGAAAAATAATTGACTTACTTCTAATTGACACTATTTTCAGCGCGTATGGCACGAATTTACAACGACATTACGGAAACCATAGGGAACACACCTTTGGTGCGGTTAAACCGAACGGCAAAAAAATATGGCGCAAAAGCCGAGATACTGCTGAAGCTGGAGTTCTTTAATCCGCTTTCAAGCGTTAAAGACCGGATTGGTCTGGCGATGATTGAAGCTGGGATTAAGGAAGGGAAGATCAAGCCCGGAACGGTGCTCATTGAGCCGACCAGCGGCAATACAGGCATAGCGCTGGCATTTGTGGCTGCGGCACGTGGGTTGCAGTTAATTCTTACGATGCCTGAGACGATGTCATTGGAGCGGCGCAAGCTGCTGAAAGTGCTTGGAGCCAAGCTGGTCTTGACTGAGGGCGCCAAAGGGATGAAAGGGGCAATTGCAAAGGCGGAGGAACTGCATGCAAAAATACCTAACAGCATCATTCCTCAACAGTTTGCGAATCCTGCAAACCCTGAAATTCACAGGAAGACCACCGCCGAGGAAATTTGGCGTGATACTGATGGAAAAGTTGACATTTTGGTTGCCGGCATTGGCACTGGCGGGACGATAACAGGGGTGTCTGAAGTCATCAAGGCGCGCAAGCCTTCGTTCCGGGCCGTTGCGGTTGAGCCTGCGCGCTCGCCGGTGTTGTCAGGCGGGCAACCGGGGCCGCACAAGTTGCAGGGAATTGGAGCCGGGTTTGTTCCAGCAGTGCTGAACATGAAAGTGGTGGACGAGATTATTACGGTCAAGGAGGAGGACTCAGGGCCAATTTCAAAGGAAGTTTGCCAAAATGAGGGCATTCCTGTTGGAATTTCCAGTGGCGCTGCAATTTGGGCGGCGTTGCAGGTTGCGAAGAGGCCGGAAAGTGAGGGCAAAATGATTGTCACAATTGTGCCATCGTGCGCTGAGCGCTACCTCTCCTCGTGGTTGTTCGCCGATGTCAACGTCGAGAGTGACGATGTCTCGAATCTCATGGCCGAAAGCCCATCATGAGCGCGGATTCCAGAGATGGATTTACAACGCGCGCCGTCCACGAAGGCCGGGGATTTGAAGGGACAACCGGAGCGGTCATGCCGCCGGTGTACATGACGGCGACTTTCGCCTCAGGGAATCCCGACGGATTTGATTACACGCGCTCCGGCAATCCCAACTTTCGACTATTGGAAAGGAGCCTTGCATCGCTTGAGGGAGCGCGCTTTGCCACGTGTTTTGCAAGCGGCGTTTCCGCAATGACAGCGGTTGCAAGCAGTCTGGAAAGCGGCGCGCGCATTTTGGCCGAGGAAAACCTTTACGGCTGCACGTACCGGTTGTTTGAGAGGGTCTTCCGAAAATTTGGCGTTGATTTGCGTTACGTGGATTTAAGCAGGCCTGAGAATACGGAAGAAATCCGGAGATGGCGGCCAACTGTCTTATGGTTGGAAAGCCCAACCAACCCGTTGTTAAAAGTTCTGGACATAGCTGCTTTGAGTGCGGTTGGAAGGGAGGTTGGCGCGGTTGTAGTTGTGGATAACACATTCGCATCGCCATACCTGCAACGACCGTTGGAACTTGGCGCGACGATTTCCCTGAGTTCAACCACCAAATACATCAACGGGCACAGCGATTGTCTGGCAGGGGTGGTGGCCACAAACGATGCTGAATGGCATGAGCGAATGGTATTTGCCCAAAAGGCCCTCGGCCTGCAGCCATCGCCATTTGATGCGTGGCTGACAACAAGGGGGTTGCGCACGCTTGCGTTGCGAATGGAAAGGCATTGCGCCAACGCGTTGGAACTGGCCCGGTGGCTGGAAACGTGCAAGGGAGTAAAGAGTGTTCGTTATCCATTTCTGCCAAGCCATCCGCAATACGAGCTTGCGCGACGGCAAATGAAAGCCGGCAGCGGCCTGTTCACTGTTGAGCTTGATTGTTCCAGTGAGATGGCGCTGGCATTTTGCAAGAGGCTGCGGCTGTTTACATTGGCCGAAAGCCTTGGGGGAGTTGAAAGCCTGGTCTGCCATCCCGCGACGATGACGCATGCCTCTGTGCCACCGGAAGTACGCAGGCAGGTGGGCATAAGTGACGGTCTGTTGCGCTTTTCGGTTGGGATAGAAGATGTTGAAGACCTCCGGCGAGACATTGCCCTGGCAATGCAAACGGTAGTATCATGAGTACGCGCGATCTGTTGCAAAATCCCGTCTGGCGTGCCGAAGAGCTTGGAGTGTCGATACCCGATTCTGAGCACGCCGTTTCAATGGCGCTGCCAAGATGGCGTGATGTCGTTGGGTATGAAGAGAAAAAAAACGAAGTGATGAACCGAATCCGGACCGGCTATCCCAGATTTGTCATTCATCCTCTTGTGCGGGAACTTGCCAGCCGGGCAGGTCGTGGCCAGTGGGCGTTGCCGTTTCCCTCGGCCCGTGTGGCCGAAAAAGCCGCTGCATTTGTGTGCCGTCAATCTGATGTGCCGGCAGAAATTATTCCAACGGATACTTATTGGGTAGTGGCAACGCAAGCGGAAGGTGAGCGCGCCTTGAAAGCCTTTTGGCAGCATACCGGCCTAATCATTTCCAGCCGGCAAGCAAGCGCTTTGTTGCAAGGACGTGGTGACATGGCGGATGCGAGCGGAGTCAGGCGTGATTTGCGCAGGCAACTGGCCAACCTTTACGACTGCGCAGAAGACGACGTATTTTTGGCGCCAACCGGTATGGCGGCCCATTTTGCGGCGCTTGAGGCAGTGCAAATCCGCACACCCGGCAGACCTACAGCACAGTTGGGATTTCCTTATGTGGATACGCTGAAAATCCAGCAATTGCTTGGGCACGGGGGACTGCTGTTGCCGGATTTACTGCATGTGGAAACTGAACTGGACCGTTTGCTGCGAATGGGCGGACTGGCAGCCTGTTTTGCCGAAGTGCCGGGCAATCCATTGCTTGGGTCAGTGGATTTGCGGCGTATTTCACCGAAGCTGCGAGCAGCCGGTGTGCCGCTGGTAGCAGATGATGTGGTGGCCACGCCTATAAATGTGGATTTTGGCCCATACGCGGATTTAATAGCAACCAGCCTGACAAAATACATTGTTGGAACCGGTGATGCGATGGGAGGCGCGCTCATTTGCAATCCGCGCTCCCCATTACATCATGAACTCAAAGGGATCGTTCGCTCCCGGCATGAAGAACTGTACTGGGGCGAAGACGCTGCTGTGGTGGCGATGCAGGCGCGGACTTTTCCTGAGCGTATGCAACGCCATAATGCAAGCGGCCTTTATATTGCAAACCGGTTGCGTGCCCATCCGGCAATTGAGCGCGTGTGGTATCCAAAATGGGAATTCAACGAGGCTTATGAAGCGGTTCGACGACCGTCCGGCGGTTACAGCTCCCTGATTACATTCCTGCCGAAAGCGGCAGAGGAGGTGTCCGAGCGGATATTCGATGCCCTGGAAGTTTGCAAAGGCCCGAGTCTCGGCACTGTCTTTACGCTGGCTTGCCCTTTTACACTGCTTGCCCACTATACCGAGCTTGAGTGGGCCGAAAGTTGTGGTGTCTCGCGTTTCCTAATCAGGCTTTCCATAGGATTGGAGGAACCCGATGACATCTGGGGGCGCATAGAGCGCGCTTTTAAAGCTGCCGGTTTGTGACTCAAAAAAATGAACTTTGAAAGCCGTGGCAGCAAGGCGAGCTTACCACTGTTTTAGCCGGTAAAATCCGCGTGGCGCATTGGCTGGGAGCGTGAGCGCGCCGTTTTCCAATCCTGTTGTGACTGGAGAAAGCGGCGTCCATGGTCCGAAACAGTTTGTTGACCATTCCAGTTGGAACAACCGCCCTGGCATATCCCATGTCAGAGTTAAAAGGCTTCCTGGTCTCTGCAAATTGATGCCTGTGCACCGGGGCGGGGCAATGCCCGGTGACGGTTCATCGGCGTCGGTTACAATAAGCAGTGCGTCCAGACCGAAATCTGCGAGGTCTTCCAGCGGCTGAAATTTGGCCAGCAAATCCAGATTGCGAGCCACGATGTATCCCTGATCGCTTAAGAGGTAGCCGGGCCCATAATACTCAAAGTGTGAACCATAGAAACCGGTTTCCACAGAAAACCATACTTCACCCGATGGCCAGACATGAATTGCGTCCAGGCCATAATCGGTTTTTGGATCGGCGGGGTAAAAGCGAGCAACGAGTTCTTCCTGCGTTTTTACCACGCGTCCAGCGCTTGAAAGCAGGTCTCCTTTCCGGATCAGCTTGCCCAGCCGTTCAGAGAAAAAGTCTGTGCCCACAGAAAAGAAAATTTCGCCATTCGCCATAATCTGCAAGGCGTCCAGATTGGGGTCAGGCAGTGGTGGAGTTGGGGCAAATGCGCTTAACATTGCCATGTAATTGCTTACCACTCTGCCTTTGTCCGAAAGCAAATCGCCGGCATTCAGTTGCCCAAGAGTTTCACTGAATGCAGGAGTTTTAATGGAGAAATACAAATCTCCGCCCGGTCGGGCTTCGATGCCGTCCAATCCCAAATCGGGTGCAGGCGGCATGATACCAAGCCTTCCAGTAAGCTCGCTGTTTCTCTTGATGATGCGCCCGGATGATGAGATCAGGTCGCCTTCGCTGACACGGTTTGTTGGCCAATCCCAGATACCGGCGTGAAAAGGCTGTGATGTTGAAAACCAGATATCAAAGGCCGGCGCTGCGGCGACGGTCAAGGCGAACTGCTGGAATTGAGTCCCGTTTGTCTGTTCCAAACTAGTATAAATCATCGGCCAGTGGCGTGTTACAACCGGGGTGACATTGGTAAGGTAAGCATGGACGGCGCCGGCGCTGGTTTGAATCCAAACATCGAGCGTTGCATCCTGGCTTACGGCAACTTCCCCACCCCATTGCCATGTTCCATGTCCGGTGATTTGATATGTTGGCCCGCCTGCGCCTCCTGCGGACCACGCAATCATTTCCCACGAAAAAACCGATAAAATTGGCGTGGACATGACTTCGCGGACACGAAATTTCCCTTCCATTTGAATTGGAATCTCAGGCCGGCCGCAAACCGGGCAGCGCTCAATCAATTGACTGTCGGGGAGCAAAAGATATTGCCAGGTTTTTGCTGTTTCCGAGGCAAAGGAACAATACACAAATCCAAAGGCCGGCAGCACAACACTTATCCATCTGGCAGTGACTGGTGCATTTGTTTTCATGGTTAACCGCTTTGCGTTTCCATGATAAACCTTACGCCCACGCCACGGCTTTACAAGCCTGTTTGAATGGAAATAATTTTGTCATAAACTATCCGGAACGGCGAGCTTTCATCGGGTGAGCTGGAATTTGTCAACGTGTCAAACTTGAAAATGATTGAAAGATGCTCATCAAGCCCGGTAAAACAAAGCCGGAAAAATTCATCCATGCAAAAAGTGGAAACAAACTGGATTTGATTTCAATGGGATCACATTTATGAAGCTTAACTTAATTGGATCAAGTTGGCCGGGTGGTCTTGACGCAAGAGATGATTTGTTTGGCGGAAAATGGTTGAAGAGGCTTTTTTGGCTGTTTGGGGTTTTTATGGCATGCAGCCTGTGCCTGCCAGGCGCTGATATACGCAAGCCAAACATTATTTTCGTTTTGACGGATGATTTTGGTTACGGTGATTTGGGCTGCTACGGTGGCGAGTTTGTGCCTACGCCCAATTTAGACCGGATGGCGAGAGAGGGCATTAGATTCACACAATTTTATGTGGCATCGCCCATATGCTCGCCTTCACGGACTGGATGCACGACCGGCATGTTCCCCGCCCGCTGGCGGATAACAAGCTACCTTCAAACCCGAAAAGGCAATGCGGAGTGCGGCCAGGCTGACTACCTGGACCCGTCAGCACCATCGGTTGCGCGATTGTTGAATTCAGCCGGCTATGCCACGGCACACTTCGGCAAGTGGCACATGGGCGGCGGGCGCGATGTTACCAACGCGCCGCCAATATCACGTTACGGATTTGACGAGTGGGCAAGTACGTGGGAAAGCCCTGACCCGCATCCTGATCTTACCGCCACAAATTGGATATGGTCACCCAATGACAAGGTCAAACGTTGGAAGCGCACCGAATTTTTTGTGGATAAAACGCTAGATTTTATCCGCCGGCATCCAAACCAACCGTGTTATGTCAATCTCTGGCCGGATGACACGCATCTGCCGTTTGTCCCGAGTCCTGAACTAAAGGAAAAATACCATGCCGGCAACAACACAAGCGGCGAGCCGAACTTCAAGGGTGTGCTTGAAGAGTATGACAACCAGATGGGGCGATTGTTGAGCGGTTTGGAAAAGCTGGGCGTGGCCGGCAACACATTGGTTGTGTTCACAGGCGATAACGGTCCGTGGCCTTCTTATGAGCGCAGACGTACTGGCGGGCTGCGTGGATGTAAGTTGAGCCTTTACGAGGGTGGCATTCGCCAGCCGTTGTTGGTCTGGTGGCCCGGGACAGCGCCTGCAGGACGTGTTAATGAGCAAACTGTGCTTTCTGCGGTGGATTTGCTGCCGTCATTCTGCCGGTTGGCGGGCGTGACGATTCCGGAGGAAATTGCCGCCAAATTGGATGGTGAGGATTTGAGCGCGGCGTTTACGGGAGGCGCGCCAGTCAGGAGCAAACCGTTGTTTTGGGAATACGGGCGCAATGAAAAGTCCTTTTCTTATCCCAAAACTCCTGGTGATCGCAGCCCCAATCTTGCTGTTCGAGATGGCAAGTGGAAATTGTTAATCAATGCCGATGGCTCCGGCGTCGAATTGTACAACATCGAATCAGATGCCAGAGAAACTCGTAATTGTGTTTCGGAGCAAGCGGAGCTTGCCGCACGATTAAGTCGGGCGGCGCTGGGCTTTCGCAAATCTGTGCCTTAAACACCTGATTAAAGGGCTTTGCATTCGGGTGTCCAGGCGAAGCAGACCTGTCTGAAAACGATTAAGCTCAGGCGGTGAATCAGAAGCGCAAGCGTTGCAAATACTGGCAGCTCTTGCGGAAATTTTCCGTGGTGCTCGCTTCTTTTTCCAGTTCAACTATGTAGTGTTTGACTCCGGCTTTCTCCGATTCAGCAAAAATTTTTGCCCAGTTTATGGTTCCATCTCCGATGGCAACGAAGCCGCGATTTGGCGGCGGCCCCATGTCCTTGATGTGCAACAGCTCAAATCGGCCCGGGTATCGGTTGAAATAGTCAAGCGGATCGGCGCCTGCCTTCACAGCCCAATAGATGTCCAGCTCTATTGCTACAAGCTTGGGGTCGGTAAGTTCAATAAGCCGGTCGAAAATGGGTTTGCCATCCAGCTTGCGAAATTCCCCGTCGTGATTGTGGACGGCCATCTTGAGTCCGGCTTTGCGGCACTCTTCACCGCAGCGGTTAAGCCGGTCGGCAATTTCGTTGAGTTGATCAAGCGTCAGTGTGTCCAGCGAATGATACCATGGCCAGAACGTCGTGGCGTATCTGACTTTCATGGCGACTGCTCTATCGAGCCATCCGGGAACTGTCCTTAGACCGAAACTTATGCCGCAACTGACAAGTGTCAGGCCGATACCATTGAGAAATTTCAGGAATTCATCCGGGGAGCTTCCGCGAAGGCCGCTTTCCAGTTCGGTATATCCAAAACTGGCCATCTGTTTAAGTGCAGCTTGCCAGTCGCCCTTGGCGTCGCGGGGAACCCCGTTGATGACACCGATGCGTTCGATGCGCCGCTGGCCGGGTTCTGCTGTCAGTGCCTTGCCGGCAAGCCCAATGGCGCCGGCGCTCAAGGCCAGGTTCTGTATAAAGTGCCGCCGGTCGAGTTTCATATCTGCGCCAAGAATAATTTGACTCCGGTTAAATTCAAAGCGGAAACGCAAATGCAACAGCAAAAATTGCAGCAATGATTATGCAAAACAGTCGGAAATCATAAAACTGGCTTTTCGATTTCCGGTTGGGTAAAGCTAGACGCGCAATGGCTAGTGACGCGCAACTAACTCCGATGATGGCGCAGTACCGGCGCATAAAAAGCGGGCTGCCCCGCGATGCTTTGCTATTGTTCCGCCTGGGTGATTTTTACGAGATGTTCTTCGAGGATGCGCAAATTGGGGCGCAGTTGCTCAATTTGGCGTTGACAAAGCGGGGCGGGGCGCCAATGTGCGGCATTCCATACCATGCTGCAGGGGCTTACATAGCGCGTTTGCTAAAGGCTGGGCGGAAAGTGGCTATATGCGACCAGATGGAAGATGCGCGGCCCGGCCAGTTGGTCAAGCGCGAGGTCACTCAGATTCTCAGTCCCGGAGCGCACTTTGACGAACGGATGTTGCATGCCGAACAAAACAACTATCTGGTGGCGTTGCATCAATATCAAGGTGTCTATGGACTGGCAGCGACGGATTTGACAACCGGCTTTTTTCAATGCGCGGAAGTCAGAGGCGAGCCTGGCTTGATCAGCGAGCTGGAAAGGCTCAGACCGGCGGAGATTATTTTGCCGCTTGGCGCGGAAACATTGCATCAAAAGCTTAAGGACCGCTTCCGCTACATCACCGGTTATGAAGACTGGGTGTTTCTGCCTGAAACTGCGGTCTTCACAGTCAGGGAACATTTCCATGTGGCCACGTTGGATGGGTTCGGCTTGAAGAACAGGTTTGCAGCCATTGGAGCTGCCGGTGCGGTTTTGCATTATCTAACTCAGAGTCTCCGGCGGGATGTTGGGCATTTGACTGCATTATCTTATTACGAGCCGTCAGACTACATGGCGTTGGATGAAGCAACGCTGCGGCATCTGGAAATAATTGAACCTGCGAATCGTGATACTGGAAAAGCTGCCACGTTGTACGGGGTGATAAACCAGACGGTTACGCCGATGGGTGCGCGGAGACTGCGGGATTGGCTGACGCAGCCGCTTGCGGACGTGGAGGCAATCAAGCGGCGGCAGGATGCAATTCAAACATGGGTGGAGCATCCGGATTTGCTGGACCGTTTCCGGACGGCATTGCATGAGGTCAGGGATTTGGAGCGCACATTGGGCAGGTTGTGCGCAGGCTCTGGCAATGCCCGCGATTTGGTTGCGCTTAAAATCGGGCTGGAACAATTGCCGGCGCTGTCAAGACTGCTTGGAGACGTGCTCAGCCTGCCTCCTGAAACAGTTGGTGAAAAGCTGTGCGAGTTGCCGCTGCCTCAAGAAGCATCGGCCCAGGAAACTGCACAACCCGGGCTGCTGGCGTGCTTGAAGGACTCGCTGCGTGAACAGCCCGCCATAGTGGAGCTGATTCAGCGCGCTATCGTTGACGAGCCGCCATCGTCTCTCCACGAGGGGGGAATAATCAAGGATGGGTTTGATTCCGGCCTTGATGAACTGAGGCGGGCCACGCGAGAAGGCAAGGAGTGGATCGCCAGATTGCAACAAGCGGAGATTGAACGGACAGGAATTGCCTCTTTGAAGGTCAGATTCAATTCGGTCTTCGGTTACTACATAGAAGTAACCAAATCGAATCTATCCAAGGTGCCCCCTCACTATATCCGCAAGCAGACAATTGCCAACGGGGAACGTTTCATCACGCCTGAACTTAAGGAGATGGAGGGCAAAATACTGGGCGCGGAGGAGCGGAGCATAAAACTGGAGTATGAGCTGTTCCAAAAAGTGCGTGAGGAAGTGCTGCAGCATTTGCGTGTTTTGCAGGAAACGGCGGGAGCGCTTGCGCAGTTGGACGTTTTGTCCGGTCTGGCAGAGGCGGCGCGCAGGCATAACTACTGCAGACCTGTGGTTGGCGCGGAGGGAGTGCTTTGGATTCGCGACGGGCGGCATCCGGTGTTGGAACAGACAATGGTTGAAGAGCGGTTTGTGCCAAATGACACCCGGTTGGACAATCAAAACGAGCAAATTGCATTGATTACCGGGCCGAATATGGCCGGCAAAAGCACTTACATAAGGCAGGTGGCGCTGTTGGTTTTGCTCGCGCATACTGGCTCGTTTATTCCAGCAACGGAAGCGCGGATTGATCTGGTGGACCGCATCTTCACGCGCATCGGTGCAAGCGACGATTTAACACGCGGCCAATCCACTTTCATGGTGGAGATGAGCGAGACTGCAAACATACTTAACAACGCAACCCCCCGAAGCCTGATTATTTTGGACGAGATCGGCCGTGGGACGAGCACCTTTGACGGCCTCAGCCTTGCATGGAGCATAGTGGAGTATTTGCATAATGTGGTGGGCGCAAAGACGCTTTTTGCAACGCACTATCACGAGCTAACCGAACTGGCCGCACGCCTTCCGCGATTGCGCAATTACAACGTCGCCGTCCGCGAGTGGAATGATCAGGTGGTGTTCCTCCGGAAAATAGTTGAAGGCGGCACTGATAAAAGTTACGGCATTCAGGTTGCACGGCTGGCCGGTGTGCCACGTCCTGTTATTGAACGGGCGCGTGAAATCCTGCGAAACCTGGAGGAAAGCGAACTGACGCCCGAAGGCAACGTGCGGCAGGCCACGCGCCACCGCGCGGAACGTGACAGGCTCAAACAACTGCCTCCCAATCCGCAGATGGATTTATTCGGGTTTTGACGTAATCAGATGTTAAGTTTTTAGTTCGCATCCAGAGGGTGTTTTCTGCATAAATACGGCAGCAAGGCTGGCGATTATGAGTATTGCCATAAAATTCAACGAGATTTTGAGCGCTTTGCCGGTATATCAGCCCGGCCGTCCGATAGACGAAGTGGCACGCGAGCTTGGAATTGCGGCTGCGGACATCATCAAGCTGGCGTCAAACGAAAATCCGCTTGGTCCATCGCCAAAGGCGATGGCGGCGGCGCAAAAGGCATTGGCACAATGCCATCTTTATCCAGATGGGAGCGCTTATTATTTGAAACAACGGCTGTCTCAGAAGCTTGGCATCGAGCCGGAAAACATTGTCCTGGGAAATGGCTCCAACGAAGTACTTGAGCTGGTTGGACACGCCTTGCTCAAGCCCGGATTGGAAGCGGTGATGGCACAGTATTGCTTCGTCGTTTATCCCATAGTGACGAAGCTCATGGGAGCGGAGACTGTTGTGGTGCCTGCCAAAAATTACGGCCACGATTTGCCCGGAATGCTCAAGGCCATTACGCCGCGGACGCGTGTTGTTTTCGTAGCAAATCCCAACAACCCGACCGGCACGCTTGCGCCTCGGGCAGATTTATTGCGGCTCATCAATGAGGCGCCGCCGCATGTGCTCGTGGTCCTGGACGAGGCCTACCTTGAATACCTTGATGACCCTGTTGACGCGCTTGCATTTGTGCGCAACGGCACAAGGCCAAACCTGCTTTTAGTGCGGACATTTTCCAAGATATATGGGCTGGCTGGGTTGCGCATCGGGTATGGCATTGGGAATCCCGAAGTGATTGCCGCCTTGGAAAAGGTGCGGGAGCCTTTCAACACAAGCTCGGTAGCGCAGGCGGCAGCGTTGGCAGCCCTTGATGACGATGAGCATCTGCTGGCATCCCGAAAAAACAATCAGGCCGGCATGAAGTACTTCGAGAAAGAGTTGAAAAACCTGCGGATTGAGTTTGTGCCGTCGCACGCCAATTTCATATTGGTAAAAGTTGGAGATGGGCAGAAAGTTTTCATGGCCATGCAAAAACTCGGGGTAATTGTGCGCCCTGTTGCAGGGTATCAATTGCCGGAATGGGTGCGAATTTCCATCGGAACGCCTGCGGAGAATGAGCGTTGCCTCAAGGCGTTGAAGCAAGTCATGGCAAAATAATGCCGGGACTGGCGCAGAAAGAGGGTTTGGGGTAATATGTAAACAAGGGGCTATAACGGAGCAAAGGCTCATGGAAGGAGCGTACCTGTGAAATTAAGCGATCTGAGAGGCATTTTGCAGTATGTGCCACGGTTTCGGGAGAAGACTTTCGTCCTGGCCGTGGATGGCGCCATTGTTACAGATGAGAACTTTGCAAACTTGTTGCTCGATGTAGCGGTATTGCGGTCGCTGAACATACGGGTGGTGATTGTGCATGGCGCATCGGCTCAAATCCGGCTGCTGGCAGATGAGAAGAAGGTGACTCCATCAGATTTGGAAGGCTCCGGGATAACCGACGAAGCTACATTGCGGCTTGCCCTGACTGCCGCAAACCGGCTTACGCACGAAATCCTTGAAGGATTGTCGGCCAATGATTTGCGCGCCGCGTGCACAAACGCGATTATAGCCCATCCACTGGGCATTTTGCACGGTGTTGACCACCTGTTTACCGGCAAGGTGGAGCGGGTGGATGTTGAAATGTTGGAAACGTTATTGGCGCAGGGGATTATTCCAGTATTGCCACCGCTGGGATTTGACGGCGACGGCAAGACCTACAGGGTGAACTCGGACCATGTGGCCGTGACTGTGGCGAGCGCATTGAAGGCGATCAAACTTATCTTTATTGCAACCACAGACGGGCTGATGTACCGGGAACAGTTGATAAGGCAGATTCTGGTCAGCGATCTGGAGGAGCTGCTGCATAATAAAAAAGGCGAAGTCACGCCTGAGTCTAAGGCCGTCCACGCAGCACAAGCCTGCCGCGCCGGAATTCAGCGGGTACATATTATCAACGGGCATGTGGATGAGGGGCTTCTGGCTGAAGTGTTCTCAAACGAAGGCATCGGGACGCTGGTTTATGCCAATGAATATCAGCAAATCCGGCGCGCGATGAAAAAAGACATCCGCAGTATTTTGCTGCTGACAAAAAATTCAATGGAGGCCGAGGAGCTGGTCAGACGGACTCGGGCGATGATTGAAAAGCAGTTGGATGACTACTACATTTTTGAGATAGACAAAAATCCGGTGGCTTGCGTGGCGCTGCACCCATATCCGGAGTACGGAAAGGGTGAGCTTGCATGCTTGTACGTCAGCCCGGCTCATGAGAATCGGGGGATTGGCCGGAAACTGATTCAATTTGTCGAAAACAAGGCGCGGGAAATGGGCCTTCAGGAATTGATTGCGCTTTCGACGCAGGCATTTACCTATTTCCAGTCCAAGGGCGGTTTTTCGGAGGGGACTCCGGATGACTTGCCGCCAGCCCGGCGGGAAAAGTACGAGCAGAACGGACGGCGCTCGAAGGTGTTGGTGAAAAAATTAAAGTGAAATTGGTGCCGTGTTCAAACTTGTAGCCCCTTACAAACCCGCAGGCGACCAGCCGGCGGCCATCGAGCAACTTACAGCATGGCTGAAGGCTGGAGCGCGGCATCAGACTTTGCTGGGGGTGACCGGCTCCGGAAAAACATTTACCATAGCGAATGTTATCGAGCGGCTTAACCGGCCGACTCTGGTAATCTCCCATAACAAAACGCTCGCAGCACAACTTTACGCCGAGTTTAAGGGCTTTTTCCCGCACAATGCGGTCGAGTATTTCATCAGTTACTTTGACTACTACCAACCCGAAGCGTACATACCGAGAACGGATACCTACATTGAAAAAGACTCAAGCATAAACGAGGCGATAGAGCGGATGCGCCTTGCGACGATGAGTTCGTTGTTTTCGCGGCGCGATGTCGTTGTAGTTGCGAGCGTTTCATGCATTTACGGCATAGGCAGCAAGGAGGATTACGAAGCAATGCTCATACACTTGCGCCGCGGACTGGCCATCAGCCGCGAACAACTGCTGGCACGCTGCGTTGAACTGCAATACGACCGCAACGATATAGCCTTTGAGCGCGGGCAATTCCGGGTCCGCGGGGACACTGTTGAAATCCGCCCGGCGGGCCGCGAGGATGCCTTGCGAATAGAGCTGTTTGGAGACGAAATCGAGCAGTTGTGCTGGTTTGACCCTTTGACCGGGCGCAAGACCGAGGAACTGGAGACAGTGACGATATTCCCGGCAAAACAGTTTGTCACTCCAATGGAGAAAATGCGGCGCGCAATCCTTTCAATCCGGGAGGAATTGAGCGAGCGGGTGGCATGGTTTGAGCGTGAGGGTAAACTGTTGGAGGCGCAGCGGCTGAAGATGCGCACCGAATATGATCTCGAAATGATGGAGCAGATGGGTTTTTGCCCTGGCATCGAAAATTACTCGAGGCATATCGCAGGGCGACCACCAGGCTCGCGTCCCACGACTTTGCTGGATTTTTTCCCTGAGGATTACCTGCTGATAATTGACGAATCACATGCCACAATTCCGCAAATTGGAGGCATGCATGCCGGGGACATGTCACGCAAGAAGGTTTTGGTGGATTACGGTTTTCGCCTGCCAAGCGCGATGGACAACCGGCCTTTGAATTTTTCGGAATTTCAGGCGTTGCAAGGACAGACGATATATGTCAGCGCAACCCCTGCAGAACGGGAGCTGGCGTGGTCGGATGGCCGCGTGGCAGAGTTGATTGTCCGGCCGACGGGACTGGTTGACCCGCCAATTACCGTAAAACCTTTGCGGGGACAGGTGGATGATTTGATCGAACAGGTCAGGAGGCGGGCGGAAAAGCATGAGCGGGTTTTAGTCACAACATTGACCAAGCGCACCGCCGAGGAACTGACTGATTATTTGCACGGCATAGGCATCAACGTCAGGTATTTGCACAGCGAGATAGACGCCCTGGAGCGCGTGGATATCCTGCGTTCATTGCGCAAGGGGGACTTTGATGTGTTGGTTGGGATAAACCTATTACGCGAGGGGCTGGATTTGCCGGAGGTTTCACTGGTTGCAATTCTGGACGCTGACAAGGAGGGATTCCTTCGCTCTACCACCAGCCTGATTCAAACTGCCGGGCGTGCAGCGCGACACTTGAACGGCGAAGTCATTTTGTACGCAGATGTCATGACTCAAAGCATCAAGGAGTTCCTTGCAATAAGCCAGTATCGCCGGCAGAAACAACTGGCTTATAACAAGGAGCACAACATCACACCGCGCAGCGTTACCCGCGCCATAGAGGAGAGCCTTGCTGAACGGCAACAAACCCAGGAGCGTGCCGTGGCTACCTTGCAGGAGGCAGATGGAAATTTCGATGTTACGCAGACACTGCGCGAACTTGAGGAAGAAATGCTTGCGGCCGCAAACAACCTTGAGTTCGAGAAAGCCGCCCTTTTACGGGACCAAATCCGCGAGCTTAAACGCTCCTTTGGAATAACACCGGCGGCTTCGGGCGGCGAAAAGCAAGGTGGCCATTCGTCCGCAAAGTACAGGATCGCCAGGGGACGTAAATCGTCCAGGATACACACGAAACCTTTCTAAAGTGACTCATGCGCGCAATTGGCACATTGTCAAACGAATCACACGCCCAAATCTTTGGTGACTTTCTCTATGCACGTGGCATTGAAAACGCCGTCGAGCCGGAGGGGAATTCCACCTGGACGGTTTGGGTGCAGGATGAAGACGATCTGGAAACAGCGCGGGAATTGCTCGAACAATTCCGACAGAATCCCACACACCCGAAATTTCAGGAAGAAGCTGGAAAGGCAAGACTGTTGAAGGAAGAAAAAGAGCGGGATGACGTTGAATTTCAAAAGCGTTACCATGAACGTGATGAAATACTGCCTGCTTCCAGACCTTACGGGATTGGGCCTTTGACCATCGGATTGATTGCAGTCTGCGTTTACTTTTCAGTCCAGACAAAACTTGGCGCGGATGAAAACATCCTGCGATTGCTTTACATTTCGAAATACACGCCACATCACCCGTTGCTTGGATGGTTGCCGGAGGTAAGGAACGGTGAAGTCTGGCGCTTGTTGACGCCGGTGTTCTTGCATTTTGGAATATGGCACATCTTCTTTAACATGATGTGGTTGTTCCATTTAGGTTCCATGATTGAAGCGCGTTCCGGTTCCTTGCTGCTTGCATTGCAGGTCATCGGTATCGGCCTGCTTTCAAATGTTGCCCAGTATTTCATGGGAGTCAGCTATTTCGGAGGGATGTCAGGCGTGGTTTACGGCCTGTTTGGCTATGTCTGGGTTCGTTCCAAACTTCAGCCATCTTCGGGGTACTTCATGGACCGTACCAATTTGATTTTGATGATAGTCTGGCTGTTTTTGTGCATGACAGGAGCGGTTGGACGCGTAGCTAACACCGCACATGTCTCGGGGCTTTTGATCGGGATGGCCTGGGGCTTTTTAGCCTCAAAAATCAATCCAAAGTAATACTAGTTCCACGACATGGATGACTGTCAATGTATGAGACAGTTGTCATAAAATACTACTATTATTTTCTTGGATATGAAGCGTGAGGTATTCGGCGTGAGATTCATAACCTGCTGATAATCAGATACTAATAAGACAGCCTCAAACTAGTTGCATGCTTGGCATAAAAGTTGCTCCCTTGATCAACAAGAGAGAGGAAAATATGAAAACTAGAATGACAATGTTACTTTTGGTGGCTGTGGCCGGATTGCTGATGTCTTCCGTAAGCCGGGCTGCCGGCCCGATTTACTGCGTGGTTTCCAACAACCTGATGGTGGGAAATGAGCAGGTTGGAAGGCTGTGTGTCTGGCATGATGATGACACCCTTTACCTCCGGTTTGAAACGTTTGGGGAATGGGAATTGAGACAGACCCGAATTGCATTGGCCGGGAGTTTAGAAGGCATACCACAAAATAGTCAGGGTGTTCCGTTGGTTGATCTATTCCCGTACGGCGAGGATTTGCCGGAAGGCACCACAATAGCTTATTACACAATGAGCCTGAACGCATTGAACTTGGACCATATTATCATTTGCGCTCAATCTGTTGTGACTTTGAATGATTATCCTGTAACAATTTGGGCCGGTGACAATTATTTCCCAGGCTCAAACACAGCACGATACTTCATAAAGGATATTGTTCCCCCTGATTGGCCTGAGGAATAGCGCTGGTATTTCGTTCATCCGGTTGCAGGGGGGGTATCTAACTGGGCGTTACTTGAACTTAACGCCCAGTTTTAGTTTTGATGTGCTGCAGACAGTTTGGACGGCGCCGATTTTCCTGTGCCTTCTGCGCCATGCGAAATCGGCGGCCAGAAGTTTTCCCAGGAGAAAGGACGGCTGAATTCTCCGTAATGGCACTTCTGGCAGTCTGCCGATCCCAATGGGCGGAATTTGAAACTGATTGAGGAATCACCCTGCTGTTGGCGGACATGAAGACTGCCGGGACCATGACAGCTTTCACAGCCGACGTTGGCCAGTTTGCTGCCGTTGAAAGACCGTTGATAACCTGAAATAATGCCAAAACCGACGGTATGGCATGGGATGCACTTTGGGTCTGCATCAGCCTCCTTTTTCTTTAATGTTGTAAATGCGCGGGAATGGGCTGATTTCTGCCAAACTTTGGCCGCCGATGGATGACATGAAAGGCATTCGTCTGTTCCCACGTAACTTGCGGATGCACGAACGCCGGGCACTTGGTCCTGACGAAGGCGCTCCGGGTCGTCCAGCCAGATTTTGGTTTGACGGACAAGCCGGCGGTAATCGGAGGACAAGGCCATTATTGTTTGGTCTTCAGGAATGGTATCGCGGAGCAAGATGATGTCATGGAGCAGCGGTTCCATGGGAGATTGCCGGCTCCAGCGCACCTTCAAAAGCCCAAGTGCCCTCGACTCATTGGTTGTAAAGTCAATAAGTGCCCGATTCTCCTTTTGCACTTGCTGGGCAGGCTGGCGAACCCGTCCGCCCAAGATTAAGTCCAATTCGTAAAACTGCCTTGCAAGTTTTGTCAGTGTCTCTTCATCGGCAAAAGCCAGCAGCACAACCAAATCGGCTTGAGGGCGCACATTCGGCAGGATGCGCGCCAGTGAAGTCTCAATGTCCTCGGCAGCCAGCCCTTCACCCAGTTCATCGGCAAGCCCTTTGGTATCCATGGCGCCCACTATTGCAATCCGACACGTACCTCGTTTTATGATTCGCCATGGTTCTGCGATGGGTTTTCCGGTTGTTTTATCGCGCAGATTTGCGCAAAGCACCGGCACTGGAGAAGAACGGACCAAATCTACAAGCGTTGCAGCCGGCAGCCTAGCCTCGCGCCGCCCCAAATTTATGGCATCATATTTCATCAGCGCAAATGCCTTCAAAATCTGTCGGTATTCAAGCACGTGAAAATCCTCGGCGCCGCCGATCGCATCGCCGATGTCCAGGCGCATGTCATTGGTGTTTCCCTGGGTGTCCAGAATGGATTTCAAGCGGGTCATCCCGCCGTATTGGCCGGTGAAACAGCCGCATGGGGAAAGTCGCCCGTGGATATCGCAAGTGAAATAAAATGTCAGCTCCTGCGGCTGTACTTGAGGCGCATGGGCGGGCTTGCAGCCGGTAAATATCAATAGTGCGAGACACAAAGCAAATGAAAGACACACACCGGCGGCGGCGTGGCGGACAAATTTTCTCCGGCGACCGTTCATTGTTCAATACAATACGGCGTATGTGAACACGTTGACGTTCACGCGGGCGGAATCCTTGATTTCATTGCCACCGCAGCAGCAACAGCCCTTTGCGTTTTCAACGTCATTAAGTCCTTCGGACGAGTAAACCAGCGCAAGGCGTCCATTGATTTCAAGGCCCTCCAAAAACACCTCCTTGCCGTGTTTTTCAGTGAGGCGGGGTATTTTGTGAACAGTTGAGAAAATTGGGTGGTCCATCGGGATTTTTTTGAGTGGCGTGTTTGGAAACATGATCTTCAGTTCATTGCGGAAGGATTTGTCCCAAATTGCATCCGAGCAGCCTGGGCTGGCCAGCAAAAAGCCGCCGTTGGAGAGGTACTTGACAAGATTTGCCCTCTCCCTGGTGCTCAAGGTGAACGATTCGTTGCCGGACATTACACAGAAAGGAAAATCAAAAAGCGCATCCGAATTAAGCCGCACGTAGTAAAAGTTTTTTGCGACTTTCAAGCAGGTGTCGCGGGCAACATCTCTCAGGAACTTGTCAGCAAAACAAACCGAGCTTTTGTTGTCCGCATAAATAAGATTTCCGCATTGCAGTATGGTCAAATCGGGCGGGCCGCTGTTTGTTGGCGGCGGGCCGGGCTTCCCTTGAAGAATGGCTCCGCGAACTGCCGGCAGAGTTCCGAACAGAATCAATAAAGTTAAGCGACAAAGGAACTTGGTTTTCATTTGGTGATTGCTTTGAAGTACTCTTCAACAACGCGCTGGTAATCGGTTTGCAAAGTCTCGGTTTGCACAGCGCCGGATTGGCGGTTGACCGGGTTAAGACCCTTGAGGTGTGAAATGGGTGCATAAGCCGATGCTGCTTCAGCCTCGTTTTTGCCAGCGGATGAACTGGCGCTGATTTTGTCCGAAAATTTGCTGCTTGCAGAGTTTCGGGTGACAAGGGATTCATGGCCCATGACCGACAGGGCATTTTTGTCCATGACTGCATAGCCGCTTTGCCCATTTTGGCCCTCGCCGCTGCCCTCGGCGCCAGTGCCTCCCTTGTTGCCGCCTAGTTTGCGGAAATTTCGGCTGCTCATCATTTGAGCGAATGTCCTGCCGGGTTCCATGGCGCGCTGCAAGCGCAGGTAACGGTCCAGCTCGCCTTGATCTGGTTTCCCGCCAGGCATGGTCATGCACTGGCTGAAGAGTTTTGCCATCTCGTCCCTCAACCGGTCAGCCGCCTGACTTGACTTGTCGCCCTGTGCCGACAGCATCTGCTCAGTCGCATACCGGGCGAGGTATTCAAGCCGTGCCTCTTCAATTTTGGATGAAAGGTCTCTGGCGCTTTTGGCGGCCTTGGGGAAATTCGTTTCTGCAACGCTTGCATCCTTTTTGAGCTTTTCAGACAACTGCGCCAGTGTATCAGCCACGTTTTTTTCAATAGTTGCCATGCTTTTTAGAGCCAGTTGTTCGTCGCGTTCAAGCAATCCGGGCCGGTTGTAAGCGCGTGCATGCAGCGCAAGTTCTTCCTGTGCTTTGTACAAGTCCTCGAATTGATTGAAGTCTTTAATCAGCTCATGCAAGGCCTCAAGGTCCTGGATTGTTTCCAAAACATTTTTCCCTGTCTGATCGGCGGCTGCTTCCAATCGTTTGGCATGTTCCTCAGCAGCTTTGCTTAAATCCTCAAATAATTCAGGTGTGGCAATCCTGGCTCCATTATCAGGCGCGCTGCGCCTTGCAATCTGATCGGTATCGGCTTTGTTAAGCTCCAGGGAATTGCGGATGTTTTGGGCGCTCTGGCGAAGCTCTTTTTCAATTTCCCGTTCAACGTCATAGAGCGGGTTATCCCTGACAAAGTTTTGCATTTGCTCGGATTGGCGGAGGAGCTTTTGATTCAACTCGTTCTGTCTTGCCAGCAAGGCATCCAATGACCGCGCTCGAGCATCCTGTGGGGCGGCGGAACGCGCCAAACTTTCCTGAGCCTGCTTGATTTCGGCAGCCAGTTCTTTCTGTTCCTTGATGAAGTCGTTCAACTGGGCGATGAGTTCGCCATATTTATTTTCCAAAATGGTCATGTCGCTGTGTTCGCGCAGCAGTTGATTATACTCTTCAACGCTGATGAGCAGTAAATGCACTGTTTTGCTGCGGGTCACATGGCCCTCGGGATAATGATCGAGCGCCTCGGCAAACATGGAGATGACATCGCCAGGCTTGGCGCCAAGCATACGGAAATCCAATTCCACTGTTTCGCGCGTTGATAAGCGGCGGTCGGAGTATTCTACAATTTTAGGGGCGGAAAAAACACCATTAATACCCAAATGAATTCGGACAGTTTTCAGGCCGTAATCGTCATGGGCCTCTACAACCGGTTGTGGTTTGTAGTCAATTGCAACTACCGCGTCGTTTTCGGGGTCGAGCAGGCTTACTTCCGGAGGCAGGTCGTAGGTAACCGTCAACGGGCTTTCCCATGTATCGCGTGATGGTATGCCATCCACATCCATGAGCGCCAGCCGGATGCGTCCGGACTCGCGCACCTCAAATTGACCGCTGACTTCCCGCTCACCGGTTTTCAGCATATCAACACGCAGTGGGGGGCCGTCACCGGAGATGACCTCAAGTGTGCCGTTGGAAAGCGGTCGGTTGGATTGCAGGCGAAAGCGCATCAAGCTGCCCTGGAGGGCTTTTAATCCCTTGAATTGGCAGGGTTTTTCTTCGGGTTTTAGACCGGTGTAGGAAGGTGGTGTTGTTTGAACAAACGCCGCCTCCAATTGTGGCGTTAATATCAAATTGACAGGCACCTGTTTTGACCGGGTTTGACGGCTTTTGGTATGTACGTAAACAAGCAACGGCGTCGTGATTTTGTCCAGCATTTGTTGATAACCTGCCGGGTTTTTGTCAAACATCGGAAGGGTGATGGCTTTTTCAGGATGCTCAGGAGGATATGCTGTGACGAACACCTCTTTTGGTTGATGACCTATTGCGCGCGCCTTGATGACGATGCCGCGGCCATAGATCACGTTAGTCCCATTTGCCCCAGGCTCTACGATCGCCAACTGCGTCAGAGAATATGGTGGGTGGTCACCAAACGGATCAACAAACCGGGGAAGCTCGGCCTGTGTAATCGGGAAAAATGCAAACAACAGGGTGGCAAATACAACAAGGGCGAGCGCAGCCTTTTTGAGTTCGCGTGACAGGGTATTTGTCCGGGCCAATGCCGGCAGATCAAACTGCTTGAGTTGGTCTGTGTAGTCAGCGACTGCGCGTCGGGCCAGTTCGCGCGTCAGTTCAGAAAAAGCGGCGTCCTGGCTCAGGGCATGTAGTTGGAGCATGTTGATCAGTTTTGATCCGAGGGCAGGGTGCCGCTCTTCGAGAAGACGTGCTATGTGTTCAAATCGGCGTTGGCGAATGAAAGCGAGGTACCATCCGCACGCCAACAATCCCAGCGCCAAAAGACAGATAAAAACAAGCAGCCCAAGCCGTAATGCCGGTGACAAATGGAAAAATGCATCAAGGAAAAAAGCGATTATAACCGCCAGTAAAACCCACTTGACACCCCGAAGAACCCGACTGCCTCCAAGTTCGTTTTGGTGGATTCTGGCGGCCTTTAGAAGCCCCTCCAAAATTACATTTTGATGCAAATCCATCAAGTTATTGCCCGTCTTTGCTTTAGACCGGCGGCTTTTGCAATTTGTTCACATACCGCATTTCACTTAACAATGTCAGTTTTACTGGTGTTTTGCAAACCATAGAATGGGTGCAATGAATCGAAAATATCACCAGTTACTTTGATTTTGTGCGGAGCTTTTGTGTCGCCCCGATCCATTCCAATAGCTGGCGGGCTGATTCCTGTGGCTGCATTCCCAAAACATTATGTTCAGCGCCCCAAATTATTCGGCAGCCGCGATAGCCTGGACAGTTGCGGCGCAGCCACCACCATACAGGCGGCCATGGAACAATGACATCCCAAAACCCGGTAAGTTGGTAAACCGGCAGTGTGGTTTTGCGCGCAATATCGCGGGGATCGTTGGCTGCTATCAGGTCATAGCGTCCCTCGATGATGTCACGATCGCCCGGCCTAAGACGATTGGCAAGGAATTCGTCCATCGCCGCCTGTGTTGTTTTAGAATCACGCCGCATGGTTTTGACCCAGCGTGCATAGGTACCAACGGTGCGCTCTATGTTTTTCATCCGCATACGCCGATGTCTGGCTGCAACCCAACGCACGGCGAAAGGGAATGGGTAGCGGACAAAACCGCCGGCCAGAATCACGCCACATGGTTGGAATCGAGGCCCGGATTTGGGTTCTGAGATGTAAAGTTTTTCCAAAATGGCCCATACAATTTGCGAGCCAAACGATTCGCCCAACAGCCAGCCGCTTGCGATGCCTGCGCGCGATAATGACTCGATTATTTGACTGGCATATTCCAGCAGCGATATATGCTGCAAAGGATAACAGAACTCGACGAAGCATACTGTGCCGGCCAGTTCTTCACGCAAAGCTGCTGCCAGCGTCCAATCGCCGTGCATGCCCGGGCAGTAAATGATTGTCGGAAGAGATGGGTCTCCATGTATTCTTATATGTGGCTGGACAGTCAACTCCATGACCTCCTGCGTTTACCAAAAAAATCAGTCGGCGGCAATAATTCGTGGATTGGCGGGCTGGAAATCATTATTTTTCACCCATGATGAAAATGGCGGCGGACCCGATGGTAATTTTGTGGGTGGCTGGACTGGCAGCCGGTTTTTGGCTTTTGACGCACAAAAGGCGCAAGGCGGGGCTGGTTGTTATTGGTATTTGTGTGGCAGCAAGCCTTGTTGAAATGGCGGGAGTTTCATGGTGGCTTTTGGGCAGGCTTGAGCGCGAACAGCGGGAAAAACTGGGGCAGCCATTGCCGCAGGCGGATGCCGTTGTCGTTTTGGGCGGGAGCATACACTCATTAAAAGGAAGCCCTCTGGGGATGGAATTTTTCGATTCGGTTGACAGATTGTTTGTGGCGGTGGAACTGGTGAGGCAAAAAAAGGTTGGCGCCTTGATACTGGCTGGCGGCGGCATGGATGACCCAGGAGAGCCAGGCGAAGCCGAATGCGCCCGGCAGTGGATAACGCGTTGGAACCTTGTGCAGGTCCCGATTTATGTGCTTGGCAGATGCGCAAATACACACGAGGAGGCGATGCGCACGGCAGAAATGGTCCGCGACCAAAAATGGAAAAAGATCGTCCTGGTAACATCCGCATGGCACATGCCGCGAGCTGAGGCAGTTTTTCGCAAGGCAGGGGTGGACATCATTCCTTTAGGCTGTGATTTTAATGTTTTCCCGCCTTCTCCAACTGCGCGCAGGTCGCCAGTGCCGAATTTTTTGCCGCAGTCGCTCACATTAACCCAGCTTGGACTGTGGATGCGTGAAACGATGGGGTTATGGTATTATCGCATCCGCGGGTGGGCATGAACGAACGCAAGTGCTGCATCCGCTCTTGTAGTGCATTTTGGTTTCGAGTAGGCTTGTGCACATGCATAAGCCAAAAACGGTGTCCAGACGAAGATTCATCGAAACAACCGCCACAACTGCGGCGGCTTTGTCGCTTGTGGGAATGAATGCTGGCGCGCAAACGCCTGCGAATGGCAAACTCAAGGTTGGCTGTTTGAGCTGGGTCTTTCATGACTTCAGCCCCGGAGTTGACCCCGAACCGGCGCTGGACATAATCGGCGAAATTGGTTTCGACGGCGTGGAATTAATCGTCACCAGCCGGAAAGACCTGTCGGAATTTTGGACGGATGAAAAAATTGGGCGGCTGAACAAAAAACTGGAGCAAAACCGGCTTAAAGCTTCGCAATTTGTGCTTTTCCAACCTGTAGTTGAAGGGTTGTCCAGCACACAGGCAAGCGTGCGCGAGCTGAACCTTGATTACTTCGAGGCCGGCTGCAAAATAGCGAAGAAGCTTGGTGCGCCAATTGTGAACATAGTTGCCCCTTGGGCACGGGAATTAAAAGGGCCGACTGGTTATCTGCCGAGGTATTATGAGATTAACAATCCGAAACCAGGTCAGAAATTCCACATTGAAATAGAGCCGGGGTTTGATTGGGACAAAGTATGGAATCAGTATATTCAAACGACCAGGGCATGTCTGGAGCGCGCCAAGGCCCACGGCCTGAAGTTCAGCCTGGAACATCATACACATTGCATGGTGCCGGATGCCACGGCGTTTCTGCGGCTGTGGGATGCAATACGGGACCCGGATTTGGGTTATAATTTGGACACTGGCTGGACGCTGTTGCAACGCGAGTATCCGCCGCTGGCAATTCACAAAGTAAAAAGGCACCTGTTAAACCTGCATATCCGTGACATTGATGGCACGATGCGCCGCTTTGTCCACATCGGGGAAGGGGTGATGGATTTCAAGGCGATTGTGGACACCCTCAAGGCCGTGGGATTTAACGGCTACCTCTCCTTGGAACAGGATAAACACCCCGGCGACATGAAAGAAACATGCCACCGCTACCTCAAGCTGATGCGAGAGCTTATCGGCTGAGGGCAAAACAATACACCCTTGCTGGCGTGAAAGTTTTCCGAATCGGATGACGCCCTTCTAGTTCTTTACGTCATCCTTTTTGCCAGTCAAAAGCTTCCAGACCAGTATAGTAGCTGCATGACGGTTTTCCACGCCCAATTTGGGGAAAAAGTTCTGCAAATGGGTGCGCACTGTGGCCGGGCTCATGTTCAATATGGAGCCGATTTCAGTGTTGCTCTTGCCTTGCATCACCCAATACATCACTTCAGCCTCGCGATTGGTCAGGCCAAGCTTGCCCAAGGCGATAGTAACGGCTTCCAATTCCAAGTCTCCAGGCCAAATTGGGCCGCGTTTATGCAACTGGCGCCGTTTCAGCCGCGCTTGAATCGCTTTGCGCAACTGCTCTCCGGTAACCGGTTTGGCAAGGTAATCATCCGCTCCCCGTTCCATGCCTTCCCGAAGTT